>Ga0207426_1000175_pt1 | contig 160332 bp, 98 predicted proteins | sample AraplaMF_Cvi_mMS_FD_184265 | JGI IMG/M metagenome (GOLD analysis project Ga0207426, IMG submission 184265) | Arabidopsis root microbial communities from the University of North Carolina, USA - plate scrape MF_Cvi_mMS (SPAdes) (version 2) | ecosystem: Host-associated > Plants > Roots >...
TGCTCTACTACAAAAAGGGAGTTACCGGCCGCTTTAAGGCCGTCCAGCGCCCGTAGCAGGGCCTGCGTATCAGCGGGGTGCAGGCCGGCCGAAGGCTCGTCCAGCACATACACCACGCCAAACAGGTTGGAGTGGATCTGTGTGGCCAGCCTTAGTCTTTGTAATTCACCGGGTGAAAGGGTGGGGGTGCTTCTTTCCAGGGTCAGATAGCCCAGGCCAAGGTCTATCAGCACATCCAGCCTTTTAACCATATCTTCCGCTATCCGCTGAGTAACCAGGTTCTTTTCCGGGTGCCCTGCATTTTTATGGCCGGCAGCAGGGGCGCCTGCTGCATAGGGCTCAAAGATGTGTTTTAAGCGCAGCAGCGGTATGCCGGACATTTCCGCAATATCCAGCTTTGCAAATTTTACGGAAAGGGAGGCCGGGCGTAAACGTTTGCCATGGCATACCGGGCATTCTGCACTGAGCATGAACTGGGACACCCGCTTTTTCATCAGCTGGCTTTGCGAGTTGGCAAAGGTCTGCATCACATAACGTTTGGCGCTGGTAAAGGTACCCATATAGCTGGGCTCCAGCTTTCTTTTCAGGGCATCCTTTACTTCTGCAGCGGTAAAGGCTGAATATACCGGCACCACGGGCTGCTCCTCTGTGAAAAGGATCCAGTCACGCTGTTTTTTAGGCAGGTCTTTCCAGGGAGTATCAACATCATAGCCCAGCGTCATGAGTATCTCCCGCAGGTTCTGCCCCTGCCAGGCCGTAGGCCATGCTGCTACGGCGCGTTCGCGGATGGTGAGGGTATCATCCGGCACCATGGACCTTTCCGTTACCTCGTACACACGTCCAAGGCCATGGCAATGCGGGCAGGCGCCTTCCGGCGTGTTGGGCGAAAAGCCTTCTGCATAGATGATAGATTGCCCTTTGGGATAATCACCTGCCCTTGAATACAGCATGCGCAGCAGGTTGGATAAGGTGGTTACGCTGCCCACAAACGAGCGGGTGCTGGTTGCGCCCCGTTGCTGCTGTAAGGCAATGGCGGGCGGCAGCCCTTCTATACCATCCACTTCCGGTACCGACATCTGGTTAAAAAGCCTCCTGGCGTAAGGTGAAACTGATTCCAGGTACCTGCGCTGCGCCTCGGCATACAGGGTGCCAAATGCCAGCGACGACTTGCCGGATCCCGAAACGCCGGTGAATACAACAAAGGCATCGCGGGGTATTTCCAGGTCTATATTCTTCAGGTTATGCTCCCGGGCTCCGCGTACTTTAACGAAGCCGCTAAAATTCTTAGGTTGTGACATTGGCGTCCTTTCTCACAGTGAAAGCAACAAATGTGCACCTTTTTTAATTACGAACGGATGTATCACCGCAGTGATCTCCGGCAGATTTATTTTTAAGGATGGATGGAAATAGTATTTTGAGCTGAATTACCCCTTATGCCCAAAGATAAATATATGATCCCCACTATTGCAACCGATGAGGTCAGGCATCATGGATTGCAGCTTGTGAACTTTTCACAGATCATTAAAACAGCCGCCACTCAGGTTCCCCACCGCGATGAGAACTATATTTTTATTTTCCAGGAAAAGGGAAAGCTGCACCTGGAGCTGGACTTCAGGAAGGTGATGCTTAAAGGCTGTATGGTATATTTCATATTGCCAGGGCAGATCCATCATTTTTCAGCGGCTGATGATGGTGTATGGATGCTAACGGTAGAGCCTTCCCTGGTGCAGCAAACCTATAAATCCATCCTGGACCAATACTTCCTGCTGCACGAGCCGGCAGCTGTTTCAGAACAAAAGAAAAAGAAGCTCAGCGGCTGTTTAAGCTTCCTGGCCGATGAGGTGCGGGCCCCCGGGGCCGATGCCTGCCAGCAGCATATAAAACGCGGGCTGCTGGATGTTATCATAGGGATCATCACGCGGGAATATGCCAATGGCGAAACGGATAAAAGGCAAAAGGAATCCCGGAGCACTACCATAACCCGGCAGTTTAAAGCCCTGTTATTCCAGCATTATAAGGCTAAAAAGAAACCTTCTGACTATGCCGGTGTTTTAAAGATCTCAACCCCTTACTTAAATGAAGCCGTTAAAGACTTTACCGGTTTTACAGTAAGCTACTGGATCCAGAAGATGATCATCATGGAAGCCAAGCGCCTGCTGTATTATACGGATCTTACCATTAAAGAGATAGCCGGCGAGCTGGGATATGATGATCATGCTTATTTCTCACGGCTGTTCACCACATCTGAAAAGATCTCTCCGCTGGGTTACAGAAAGCGGCACCGCTAAAAATCCAAATCTTACCTGCTTTTCTGTATTGCCTTGTACCGGCCGGTGCCGTTACTTTGCAGTGCCGGTGATCCCCATGCATGGTATTTACTAAGCCGGCCATTTCAAACAATTAAACTCCTACAGACACAATGGCAAACTTAATACATAGGTTAAAGGGCGCCCTATGCGCCGCACTGATCGCCTTATCAGGCATACTGGGCTTTGCTGCAAAAAGTAACGCTCAACAGGTAAAAAATGTAGTATTGGTACATGGCGCTTTTGCAGACGGATCGGGATGGAAGGCGCTTTATGAAGTACTTACAAAAAAAGGATACCATGTAACCGCTGTTCAAAACCCTTTAAGCTCCCTGGAAGATGATGTAGCCGCTACAAAGGTGGTGCTGGATAAACAGGATGGCCCCACTGTACTGGTAGGCCATTCATGGGGTGGCGCCGTGATCACGGAAGCCGGTAACCATCCTAATGTAGCTGCATTGGTATATGTAGCTGCCTTTCAGCCCGACAATGGCGAATCAGCGCTGCAATGGATCCAAACTGCGCCCCCGGCGCCTGAGAACGGCATACTGCCGCCGGATGATAAAGGAATTGTATACTACGATCAGGCTAAATTCCATGGAGGTTTCTGTGCAGATATTCCTAAGGCACAAGCGGATTTTATGTTTGCCTCACAGGGTGCTTTTTATGCCAAAGGGTTTGCAACGCCCATTACCCAGGCGGCCTGGCATACCAAGCCTGCTTATGGAATAGTAGCTACGGAAGATAAAAGCATTGCACCTGAAATAGAGCGCAAAATGTACCAGCGTTCCAATACTAAGATCACCGAAATTAAAGGCAGCCATGTGGTGTTTATGTCGCAGCCAGAAGCGGTGGCAAAAGTTATTATAGCAGCGGCGAATGCCGTGAAGTAGAAGAATGTAAAATGTAAAATAATAAATGTAAAACCGACGAAGGAGGTTCATAGAGACCATTTAAAAGACTTTATGAACGAGATAAATGTAAAAGTGGAATGCAGCGACAGATACATGTTTGCTGCATTCCACTTTTACATTTATGATTTAAAGTTTTACATTTTACATTTTACATTTTTCGCGGCTATTGCAGCTTCCAATCCGGCCTTATAAAATGGCAGGTATAGCCATACGGATTTTTTTGCAGGTAGTCCTGGTGCTCTTCTTCCGCATTCCAGAAATCAGAGGCCGGCACTACTTCCGTAACAATAGGCCCGGGCCACTTTTTAGAGGCGGTCATTTCCGCGATCAATGCATTGGCAGTTTCCTTTTGCGCATCGCTTAAATAAAAAATAGCGGAGCGGTAAGAGGTGCCCCTGTCGTTCCCCTGCCTGTTAAGCGTGGTTGGATCGTGGATCTGGAAGAAAAATTCAAGCAGGCTACGGTATGATAATGTTTCCGGGTCAAAGATAATTTCAATTCCTTCCGCATGTGTGCCGTGATTACGGTAAGTAGCATTCCGTACATCTCCGCCCGTATAGCCAACCACCGTGGATGTTACGCCGGGAAGCTTGCGGATCAGCTCTTCCACGCCCCAGAAACAACCACCGGCCAGTATCGCCTTTTCAGTACTCATAGATCTTTTCTTTTAGATAAAAATAAATATTCGCGGCTACATTGCGCGATCTATTTTTTTGCGGGTGCGCTGCATGCCGTCAGCGCCGACATAGCCGGGTATTGGGAAACGCGCAACCGGGTTGGGTGTTGAGAATATTCTACTAATTGTACGTTATTCCATACGCTGAAAACTCTGAGACAGCTCCCGTTATTCCATTTCCTCTAGGAGGCCGTTTCACGCCTCTGTCCGCTGGTTCACTGTGGCATGTTACTTGAAATACTACACTAAACTATTATTAACCTTAAACTATTAATATCATGTACACAACAGAAAAATCAGTAGATGTATTAAATGATCTTATTGAACTGAATAACGACCGCGTAGCTGGTTTTGAAAAGGTGATTGCAGATATCAAACCGGAGAACGTGGACCTGAAAACTTTGTTCCAGGAATATGCTTCACAAAGCCGCCAGTTCAGCCAGGAATTAACCGCAGTAGTAGCCCGTTATTCAGATGATGTTGAAACCGGTACCAGCGCCAGCGGTACATTACACCGCGCCTGGATAGATGTTAAATCGTTATTTGGCGGCAGCGACCGGGCCAGCATACTTGCAGAAGCAGAAAGGGGAGAAGATGCTATAAAGAAAGCCTATAAAGATGTGCTGTCTGAAGATGAATTGCCAGCTGAAGCGCTGCAGACAGTAACCATGCAGGCTCAAAAAATTCAGGCGGCACATGACCGGATCAAAGCATTAAGAGACGCATCATAATTTTTGATCTATAAAGCAGCAGAGGGCTGACTGAAAAGAATGTAAAATAATTTCAAACCGGCGAAGTAGGTTCATAGAGACTATTTAAAGACTTTATGAACGAGATAAATGTAAAAGTGAAATGCCGCGAACAGGTCGTAGCATTCAACTTTTAGATTTATGATTTAAAATTTTACATTTTACATTCTTTTGGGTCAGCCCTTTTTATGCTTTTATTCACTTACGTTAAGCTCCTTTGTTTGCCGCCCCAGCTGCTCAGCTGGTCTAAGATCGGCCATAGTTCCAGCGCCGTCTCAGTAAGCTCATATTCAACCCTCGGCGGAACTTCCGCATAAACAGTCCGCTTCACCAGGCCATCCTGCTCTAATGCCCGCAATTGCAGGCTAAGCATACGTTCCGTAATAAAGGAAAACTCTTTTTTAAGCTCGCTGTACCGCAGCAGCTTTTTATCATTCAGCATACTGAGGATCTGTAGCTTCCATCTTCCACCGATCTTATTGATCGCATAGCTGAGATCACATTCACTCAGGGAGCTTTCATTACGCGTATAAGTGGAGTTTTGCTTTCTGCCGGCCATTACTTACAAATTTGTAGGTACCATACAATTGATTACACCCACGCAAAATTAGGGCACTGCCTGCTACTTTTGGAAAGAAATTTTCAAAACCAAACAGGAGAAAGATCATGGATCTGTATTTAAAAGGAAAAACAGCAGTGGTAACGGGCGCCAGCCAGGGTATGGGCCGGGCTATTACAAAAGAACTGGCAATGGAAGGCGTAAAAGTGCTGGCCACTGCAAGAAGGGAAGATCTGCTGAACAGCCTCGGAGAAGAAATTGCAGCAGCAGGCGGCGTGGAGCCGGTAACCTTTGTGCAAGACTTTGTTGCAGCTGAGGCGCCGCAAAAGATTGCAGCCGCAGCCCTTTCAGGCCTCGGGCAGGTGGATATTCTTATCAACAACGCAGGCCGCAGCCGTCCGTTGGACATCATAGGGGCGGAAGAAGAATGGGCGGCGGCTATGACGCTGGATTTTGACCGGCACCGGCAGTTAACGCAGCAGCTTTTGCCCCATTTTATATCATGTAAGCAAGGCGCTATCCTGAATATAACCAGCACCTATGAGCTACGTGAGGTAAATGCTTCGGCCGTTGCCAAGGCAAGTATAGTGGTGTGGTCCAAGCAGCTTTCCATGCAGCTGGGCCAGCACGGCATCAGGATCAACTGCCTGCAGCCGGGTCTTATAGATACAAATAATATCCGCCGTTTTTTCCCGGGCAATGAACGCAGTGAATTTGCCGGGCGTGAAATTGCACTGGGCGATTTCGGCGAGCCGCAGGACATAGCCAACATGGCCGTGTTCCTGGTATCGCCGCGCGCGCGGTATATCACCGGCACCGTGGCTGTGGTAGATGGCGGCATGCGCCGCTACCCGTTCTGATCTTTGCGCACCAGGCCTCCACGAAAGGCCTGGTGTTTAATTGAGGGGTAAATATTATCTTAGCAAAAGAAAATCAAACTATTTCTGTTATCGTAATGCCTGCACTGTATTGTAGATGGCGGCAGGGATTTAAAACTATCCGTTAAAATGCAGATTCCGGTTACTACCAACAGGCTTACCATAGGCGCGCTATCCACAAATGATCACGACTTTGTATTTGAGCTGCTTAATTCAAAAGGCTGGCTTGAATTTATCGGGAACAGGAATATTCATTCCAAAGAGGATGCTGTAAACTATATCAACAAAATATTAGCTACTCCCAACTTTAGCTATTGGGTGGTGCGGCTCATAGACGGGAATATGCCTGTTGGAATCATCTCCTTTATAAAGCGCGACTACCTGATGCATTACGACTTGGGTTTTGCGTTCCTGCCACAGTATATGGGATCGGGTTATGCCTATGAAGCAGCTGCTGAAGTTAAGCTAAGGATCATGCAGGACCCTGCCCATGCGCACCTGCTGGCTACAACCTTTCCCCATAACAGCAGCTCCATACGGCTTCTGAAAAAGCTGGGTTTTCAGTTTGAAAAGCAGATTGAAATTAAGAACGAAATATTGCAGGTGTATTCAGCAACCAATGATTATGTATAAACGGGTATCATGCCCGTGCTAAATAGAATTCCTTGAAAATTCTAGTCCAAAATAGCTACAAACGGTCTGCGATCTCTTTTTGACCTACCTTGCAAAAGTATAATTGGCTATTCCGTGTTGAGCGCAAGAAAGAGAAGGGCTTAGGTATTGCTCCTTTAAGTGGTTGAGGTAAAGGCATTGCGTAGTTGGCGGGTGGTTATACAGCATATATAAGCTGCAAACTATGAACATTTATGATCCATCTCAGACCTCAGGTTCGGTTGTTTTGCCTCATCTGTTTCCACAGCACATTAAACATGCTATTTCAAATGCTGAGCCGCTTACAATTGCTTCCACCTTCGGCGTTATTATCAAACAAGAGATCCGCTATGATATTTGCAAGCTTGCCTATTACGTGCTGCAAATTAAGAAGGATGTAACTCTCTGTAATCATTACCCTGAACCCGTATTGTTGTTTAATTTTGTTTTAGCCTCCCCCTTTGTCACAGATAAAACCTCCACACCGCCTCCGTCTTTCCGGAAGGATCAGTTTCAGTTTCAGCGTTCGGCAGGGGGAAGCATGGAAACATTTTACCAGCGGGGAGAATATCGCTTCGTTCAACTCGAGTTCACCACATCCAGCGCCCGTAAATTACTGGCCGGAACGCCCTTTTTATATGATAGCAAGGCATGGGAAGAAGATCCCTTTATGTTCAAAGGACTATCGTTGAATATAAATATGAAGGCCTGTTTACTGATAGATAAGATATTGCATAATGAATGGGAGGAGCCCATTGCATTAATAGGCGTTGAGGCGGCAGTGAAAGATCTGCTCCATACCAGTATTTCCACCTTCCGGCAATATGAAGAGCAGGAGTATCAACAGCATATCCAGGGGGATGCGCTTTTCAAAGATATCCGGGAGTTTATCATTACCCGGACCGATGAAACAATTAAGATACCGGAGCTCTGCAGGAGGTTTGGCATTAGCAGAACGCGGTTATATGAAATATTCCTGGTTTCAGGTAAAATTGGCGTCCGTTCCTTTATCGTTGTGCAGAAGATCGAAAAAGCAAAGCTACTGCTGCAGAACAATATTTCGCTTGGTGAAATAGCCATTCAGCTTGGATTCCAGGATAAAAGCAATTTCATCCGGACGTTTAAAAAATGGGTAGGAACAACTCCTCACAGATTTAAGGAAGGGTGCCGCCGGACAAATTGACTACGAAAAAATGTACAGAATGTTACCCCTGCTATACCATAAATAGCTGATATTTGATATGAAACGGCGAATACCAGGTTCATAATATCAATAACCCATAAACAGCATCTTCACTGCTTTCTTGTTCCTTCGATTTCATCATAATACATTTGCTTTTTTCTATACCTGTTGAAATAAGGTATATAATGTTAATTTTGAGTATATAATAAGTGCTGCATTTCTATGTAGCACTGTTTATAATTTAAGTATCCTGGTGATGTTGCCCGCAGGTATAGTATGGAATCCAAAAAGTTTAAGTGGTATCGTTATATAGCTTCCTATGCAAGCGGCATTTAACAGGTTCTGGTTGCTTAAATGAGCCGGGATTTTTTTTATTGCCATAAATAACCCAAAACGGCAATATATTTGATAACTAAGCCAATGGCTCCGATCTCTTGTTTAAATCTTAATATATGGATCTGCTTACCAACCCGGAAACCTGGGTGTCTTTGCTCACACTTACCTTGCTTGAAATAGTATTAGGAATTGATAACATCATCTTCATTTCCATACTGGCAGGCAAGCTGCGGCAGGATCAACAGAAAAAAGCCCGGCAGCTGGGCCTTGGCCTTGCAATGGTTACCCGCATCCTGCTGTTGCTTTCATTGAACTGGATCATGACGTTAACGGCACCCCTTTTTAACATAGGCAGCTGGGTAGGTATTAGTAACCCGGGATGGCTGGAAAAGCTGGCTATTTCCGGCCGTGACCTGATCTTACTCCTGGGAGGCTTGTTCCTTATTTATAAAAGCACCACAGAGATCCATGAAAAGCTGGAAGGGGATGAGCATAAAACCGTAGCCGCAAAACAATATTCCTTTATGGGGGTCATTATACAGATCCTGTTGCTGGATATTGTATTTTCACTGGATTCTGTAATTACCGCCGTGGGTATGGCCAACGAAATAGCCGTAATGATTGCTGCGGTAATGATAGCCGTAATAGTAATGATGCTTTCCGCATCCGGTATCAGCAATTTTGTGAACCGGCATCCTACCGTAAAAATGCTGGCCCTCTCATTTTTACTCCTGATAGGAGTATCGCTTATTGCAGAAGGTTTTGAGCAGCATATCCCCAAGGGCTATATTTATTTTGCCATGGCCTTCTCCGTTTTTGTAGAGATCCTTAATCTTAAACTGAGGAATAAAGCCACCAAGCCGGTACAGCTGAAAGACAGCCAAAAACCATAAAAGCTTCAGTTCATCACATCCGGATGCCGGTTCAGCACTTTCGCTAAAAGAATAACACAGGTACCTTTATTATTACCTCAAATTTATTCTTATGCGTTTGCTTATTGGGCTGATGGCCGGCTATTTTATGATGTTTTCCAGGAAACTGTGTGGTCAGGAAAAAAAGCAGTTGATCCGGTCCTATTTTGATTCTATAAACGTCTACGGCCTGTATAATGGTAATGTATTGCTGGCAGAAAATAACCAACCCCTGATCATATACAGCGGCGGGTATGCTGATCAAAGATTAAATAAAAGAAACCATGCATTGTCCAGGTTTAACCTGGCTTCCATTTCAAAGATCTTTACCTCCACGGCTATACTGCAGCTGCGTGAAAAGGGTAAGCTAAAGCTGGAAGATGACTATAGCCGTTATTTCCCGGAATTTCCGTTCAGGGGCATTACTATACAACACCTTCTTACACATACCTCCGGTTTGCCCAACCTGGAGCTTACAGAGGCCGTGATTAAGAAGAACCCCGATACTGTGATCACAAATGCCATTTTAATGACCTTGTTGCAGGAGTGGCATAAACCCCTTTACTTTAAGCCCGGCGATGAATTCAGGTATTGTAACACCAATTACATGCTGTTGGCTCTGTTGGTTGAGAAGTTGAGCGGATTACCCTTTGCAAAATACCTGGATAAATACATTTTTAAACCCGCCGGTATGAGCAATTCATACCTGGCAATTTATGGTACCCGCAGCTGGAGCGATACCGGCAGGGTGGTACACCAGGTGTTGCCAACCTTTTTTGATTCAGTATATATACCATCTAACGAGGTAAAACGCTACCGGTTCTCTGAATATAACAACGAGGCCGCCTATGGCTCCAGTAATGTTATCAGTACCGTTGAAGATCTGCTTAAGTTTGATGCGGTTTTTTTTGCCGGTAAGCTGCTCAAACAAACCAGTGTTGACCTGGCGCTAACGCCCTTAAAATTAAATAATGGCCAGGTGCATGAAGATCATATGGACACCATGTGGGGAGAGGGGAAAGGTTATTATGGGCTGGGCTGGGAAATATTTGAGCAGCCGGGATATGGGAAAGCCGTTGGACATGGCGGTTTTAAGTTTGGTATTGCTTCTTTTTATTACAGAAGCCTGGAAAGAAAGCAAACGATCATTGCTTACACCAACGGTGTAAGCAATTTGGGAGCAGTGGTTACCTCGGGATTTTATTTACTGAATAATAAACCCGCTATTCCTCTCAATACAAAAAAGTCAGTGGTGAGGGCTTATGCAAAGGCCCTTATAGCCGGCGGGCCGGATCATGCCGTTAGCTTGTTTCATTTGTACCGTTCAGATACCGCGCATTATTATTTCAGTGTTAAGGAGATGAACTTTCTCGGTTACGATTTCCTGTACCAGGCCGGCTTTAAAGGCCATCAGCAAATGTCCCTGGAAACCTTTAAGCTGAATACGTTCCTGGATCCGGAGAATTATAATGTGTACGACAGCTATGGCGAAGCCCTTATGGAAAGCGGCAACCGTCCGGACGCCATTATCATGTACAAATGGTCGCTGAAATTGAATCCTGGTAATGAGGGCGGAATAAAAGCGCTAAAGAAGCTGAACGGGTTATAAAATTTAAAATAGCGGCGGCTGCCGTAAAACAGGTTACACCCATAATAATATACCTTAGCTTATTAAATGACCGCAGGGTTTAAAAAGCCATAGAAAAAATAATGGCAAAAAAATTTGACGTTTCAGATATTAATTGTCAAATTTACAATTGTTGTCCTGCGACAGGCCGTTAAACGTATAAGGTCCGGGAAAATGCCGGCGCCACAGGTGATCATAAATCCACGTATGGAACTATGCCGACCTGCTGCTTGCGGCCAACGCAACCAGGCGCATTCTATTGACTACATATTATCTGCGAATAAATTCCCAGCGGTGTATTCCATGGACTATGGACCATTGCCCATGGAATAAAATCATCTGTTATGAAAATACTCAAGGATCAGCATTATCACTGTTACCTGTCTGCCGGAATAAGGTCAATGACCCTGATTATAATACATGTGCTGCTGTTCTCTTATGCATCGGCCCAGGGCGTAAAACAAGGCAAAAAAATAAGTCCTGACCTGTTCGGACTTTTCTTTGAAGATATCAACTACTCGGCAGACGGTGGACTATATGCTGAACTGGTGCAGAACCGCTCCTTTGAGTACAGCCCTACTGACAGGCGCGAGTGGAGCCCCTTCTCATTCTGGCAATACATTACCCCGGGATTCTCCTACGGTTCATTGAATATTGAAACCTCTGCGCCGGTACATCCCAACAATCCCCACTATGCAGTGCTGAACATCGAACATCCGGGAGATAGCGGCGTTGGGATCAGGAACGATGGATTTGCTAAAATACCCGTGAAGGCAGGTGAAAAATACCACTTTTCTGTTTTTGCAAAATTGCTTTCGCAAACACCTATTGATGTAACGGTAAGTCTTCAGAATACGAAAGGAGAAACGCTGGCAGAAAGTAAGATCAGGGTATCATCACCTGGCTGGCAAAAATATACTACAGACCTGGTAGCCTCCGCTGCAAATGACAGCACCGCACTAGTGGTGCTGGCCACTACCAAAGGTAAGCTGGCATTGGATGTAGTGTCGCTGTTCCCGGCAAATACATTTAAGGGCCGGCCCAATGGGCTGCGGGCCGATCTGGCGCAGCTGCTTGCAGATGTGCATCCGAAATTCATTCGCTTTCCCGGCGGCTGCCTGGCGCATGGCGATGGGCTGGGGAACATGTACCGCTGGAAAAATACCGTTGGGCCCATTGAGCAAAGGGTGGAGCAGAAAAATATCTGGGGCTATCATCAAACAGCTGGATTGGGTTATTATGAATACTTCCAGTTTTGTGAAGATATAGGCGCCAAACCGTTACCGGTATTGCCTGCTGCAGTAAGCTGCCAGAATTCCGGCGGTACCTGGCGCATTGGCGGCACCGGGCAAAAAGCAATTGATATGAATGATATGCAGGATTATATCCAGGAAGTGCTGGACCTGGTGGAGTGGGCCAACGGGCCCGCTGCTTCCACCTGGGGCGCCAAACGCGCTGCAGCCGGCCATCCTGCACCGTTTAACCTGCAATATGTGGGCATTGGTAATGAGGATAAGATCACGCCTGAATTTGAGCAGCGCTTTAAAATGATCTATGACGCCGTTAAAGCCAAACACCCGGAAATAACCGTGATCGGAACTGTTGGCCCCTTCCCGCAGGGCGAGGATTTTGATAAAGGCTGGAAGCTGGCCAATACGCTGCAGGTGCCAGTGGTGGATGAACATTACTATAGTCAGCCCGAATGGTTTATTTCCAACCAATACCGTTATGATACGTATAAACGCAATGCTACCAAAGTTTACATAGGCGAATACGCATCCTGGGGTAACAAAATGAAGAATGCCCTGTCTGAAGCCGCTTACATGACAGCGATTGAACGCAACGGCGATGTGGTAAGCCTGGCCTCGTACGCGCCCCTGCTGGCAAAAGCCGGGTTCACACAATGGAACCCCAACATGATCTATTTTGACAACACCTCCGCTTACCCAACCATCAATTACTACGTACAGCAGCTGTTCTCCGTGAACCAGGGGGATACTTATTTTGAAAATGTTGTTTCCAAAAATGCTGCTGATTCCGCGCTGGCTGCCTCCTGTGTGCAGGACAGCAAAACCGGCGATGTGATCCTGAAGCTGGTAAATGCAGGGCCGGAGCAGGGCCGCATGAAAATTAACCTCTCCGCTTTTGGAAAGCTGGATGCAGCTGCAGCAAAAACAGTATTAAGCGGCAGCGCAGAAGCGGCAAACGTATTTGGCAGCGCACCTGCGGTTACACCGGTAACGTCTACGTTCAATGCAGCCAAAACGTTTGAATATACCGCTCCGCCGATGTCGCTGACAGTTATCAGGATCAGTAAAAAGAAATAACCATTCACGTAAACGGTTGTATGAAAAAAATTGCAACGCTCTTTGTGCTCGCGCTTTCCTTCTGCCAGTGCCTGCAGGCACAGCAGGCGCACAACCCGGTCATTTATGCAGATGTACCCGATCTGTCCATGATCCGCGTTGGCGATACTTATTATATGAGCAGCACCACCATGCATATGAGCCCGGGTGTGCCCATTATGAAGTCGAAAGACCTGGTTAACTGGCAAATTGTTAGCTACGCCTATGAGGTGCTGGACAATGTGGATGCGCTAAACCTTGCCAATGGCCAAAGCACCTACGGCAGGGGATCCTGGGCCAGCAGCCTGCGCTACCATAATGGGGTTTATTATGTAAGCACTTTTGCCGGCACCACCAATAAAACCTATATCTATTCCACCCGGGATATTGAAAAAGGACCCTGGAAAGCCGTTTCATTCGCCCCCTCTTTACATGATCATTCCCTGTTCTTTGACGATGATGGCCGTGTATACATGCTGTATGGCGGTGGTAAGATAATGCTGGCGGAGCTGAACGCTGATCTCTCGGGATTGAAGCCAGGCGCTGCCAGCCAGGTGATCATAGAAAACGCCAGCGCCCCTGCCGGTACAAATGTGGGTTTGCCTGCAGAAGGTTCACAGCTGTTCAAAATTAATGGAAAGTATTACCTGTTCAATATCTGCTGGCCTAAAGGCGGCATGCGCACCGTAATCATTCACCGGGCTGATAAAATTGCCGGACCTTATGAGGGCCGTGTTGCCCTGCAGGACAAAGGCGTGGCACAGGGAGGCCTTATCAGCACACCGGCAGGGGATTGGTATGCTTACCTGTTCCGCGATTTTGGCGCTGTGGGCCGTATTCCTTACTGGGTGCCTGTAAAATGGCAGGATGGTTGGCCGGTGCTGGGCATTGATGGCAAAGTGCCCGATGGCTTAGACCTGCCTGCAAACAAAAGCCTGGATCCGGGTATTGTAGCTTCAGACGAATTTACCCGCAAGCCGGGAGAAGCCCCGCTGCCGCTGGTTTGGCAGTGGAACCATAATCCTGATAACAGCCATTGGTCGCTGAGCCGGCGGCCCGGTTACCTGCGGCTCACTACCGGCAGGGTGGATACCTCGCTGTTGCTGGCCCGTAATACGCTCACACAAAGAACATTCGGCCCTTATTCATCCGGCGTAACGGCCATCGATGTATCGAACATGAAGGAGGGTGATTGTGCCGGGTTAATGTTATTACAGAAAAAATATGGCTGGGTGGGTGTAAAGGCAGCAGGGAGCGCCCGGTCGGTGGTAATGGTAAGCGCGGAATCCGGCTCTCCTGTGGAGTTGCAAATGCGAAGCATCCCGCTTACGCAAAATACCGTGTACCTGAAAGCTGACTGCGATTTTAAAGACAAGGCTGATAAAGGTTATTTTTATTTTTCTCTGGATGGCAGCTCCTGGACAAGGATAGGCCCGGCGCTGCAAATGGCCTACACCCTGCCGCATTTTATGGGGTATCGCTTTGGATTATTTAATTATGCTACAAAAAGTCCCGGAGGGTTTGTAGATTTCGACTTCTTTCGTATAAGCGATAAGGTTGCCCTTAAACAGTAAAGGATTGTTTGAGGCAGCTGTCCACGTAGCTGAAAAACAATTCACGATGAAAAAACTGCTCCCATTCCTTGTATTCACGTTTTCCTTTTGTCAGTGCCTGCAGGCGCAGGTAAGGCTTCCACGGCTGGTCCGCGATAGTATGGTGCTGCAGCGGGACCGGGAGCTTACCATCTGGGGCTGGGCTGCGCCCGGTGAAAAGGTGAGCGTACGCTTTAATAATAAACGTTTCCGGGCAGTAGCTACCCCTGAAGGTAAATGGCGCCTGTTAATGCCGGCCATGAAGGCAGGCGGGCCTTACACCATGCAGATAGATGCCGCCAATCATATCACGTTAAAAGAGATCCTGGTGGGCGATGTTTGGCTTTGCTCCGGCCAGTCGAATATGGTACATCAGCTACGGCTGCATGATGTGCGCTATGAAGCAGATATCGCGGCAGCCAATTATCCCCTGATAAGGCAGTTTGCAGTACCTAATGTTACGGATCTGCAGGGACCCCGGGACGATTTGCCCGGCGGCTCCTGGCAATGGGCAAATCCGGCTAATGTGCGGGACTTTTCTGCCGTAGCTTATTTTTTCGGTAAGCAGCTGTACGAAAAATATCATGTTCCCATTGGCCTTATTAATACCAGCTGGGGCGGCTCACCCATAGAAGCCTGGATGAGTGAGGAAAGCCTGGCGGATTTCCCTGCCGTAATAGGTAACATAACACAAAATAAGGATACCGCTTACCTGGGTGAAAAGGAACGTAAGCTGCCCGCTGTATACACCCCGGATCCGGCTAACGATAAGGGCTACACGGAAGGCTGGGCCAACCCATCGTATATCCCTAAGGGATGGCGCACCATCAATATCCCCGGTTACTGGGAAGATCAGGGCGTTCATGACCTGCATGGCGTGGTATGGTACCGCCGTGAGATAGAAGTACCTGCTGCTATGGCCGGGCAGCCTGCCAGGGTATTCCTGGGCCGTATTGTGGATGCCGATGTGCTGTATATAAACGGAAAACAGGTGGGTACCACCGCTTATATGTATCCTCAAAGGCGTTACCAGCTGCCGGCCGGTACGTTAAAAGCCGGCAAAAATCTTTTTGTGGTCCGCATAACCAATAATGCAGGCAAGGGCGGCTTTGTTCCCGATAAGCCTTACCAGTTAATTACAGGTAATGATACCATTGACCTGAAAGGTTACTGGGCCTATAAAGTGGGCCTGGTGAATCCGCGGGACGCTGTTACTAATAACGGCCGCATAGCATCACAGAACCAGCCCACTGCTTTGTACAACGCCATGTTGGCGCCCATCTTCAATTTTAAGGTGAAGGGTTTTATCTGGTACCAGGGTGAAACCAACGCAGGGCGCGGCGCAGAATATGCGCGGCTGCAGCCGGCTATGATCGCCGACTGGCGGCGCAAATGGCAGCAGCCGGATGCCCCCTTTCTGTATGTACAGCTGCCCGGTTTCATGGATATGAATTACCTGCCCATGGAAAGCCAGTGGGCCCGTTTCCGGGAAGCGCAGTTACAGTCCCTGACGGTTCCCCGCACTGCAATGGCGGTGGCCATAGACCTGGGTGAGTGGAATGATGTGCATCCTGACCGTAAAAAGGAAGTAGGGGAGCGGCTTGCCCTGGCAGCGCAACGGCTGGCATATGGCGACAGCACTGTAGTGTATAGCGGCCCCATTTTTCAATCAGCCAGGATCGAAGGCAACAGGATCACGCTTTCCTTTACCCATACCGGCAGCGGCTTAATAAGCATTGACGGGGAGGAGCTCAGCGAATTTGCCATAGCAGGCAGCGATAAAAGATTTGTGTGGGCAAAGGCGCGCATTGAGGGAGATAAGGTAGTGGTGTGGAATGATGCAATAGCAAAGCCTGCATACGTGCGATATGCCTGGGCCGATTGCCCGGTTAATCCCAACCTGTTTAATAAGGAAGGTTTGCCCGCATCCCCGTTCAGAACAGATCACTGACCACACCAAAATATACACCCATGAAACCTGTTCTGCTAAAGCTGCTGACCGTTCTGTTGTTATTTACAATGCCGGCCGTATATGCGCAGGAGAGCGCGGGAGCCTTTAAGGTGAAAGGCTTTCACCTGGATCTGCGCATCCAGGTAATGAAAATGCCTGCGCTTAAACAATTTGCCCTGGATCTTAGCAAACATGGCATCAACACCCTGCTGGTGGAATGGGAAGCTGCCTATCCGTTTGAACAGGAGCCCCTGATAGCTAACCGCTATGCCTATACGAGGCAGGAGGTGGCTGATTTTATCCGTTTCTGTAAAAGCATTTCAATAGATGTGATCCCGCTGCAGCAAAGCTTTGGCCATGTGGAGTATATTTTACGCCATTATAAGTATGCCGCATTGCGGGAAGATAATCAGGATTTTTCGCAGGTATGCCCCAGTGAGCCCGCATTAAATAAAAAATTGTTCACAACACTGTACAGTGATCTGGCAGCCACGCATTCCTCACCCTTCATACATATTGGCGGGGATGAAACGTATTTGCTGGGGCATTGCGAAAAATGTAAAAAAAAGGTGGCAGAGGCAGGCGTATCCCGCCTTTATTTCGATCATATAAAACTGTTGTGCGATATTGTTGTAGGCCTTGGTAAGCGGCCGGTGCTTTGGGCGGATATTGCGCTGAAATACCCGGAGTATATTCACCTGCTGCCCAAACAAACCGTTTTTATTGACTGGAATTATGGCTGGCCCCTGGATAGGTTTGGCGACCATCAGCAGCTGGTGAACAGCGGATACGAGATCTGGGGAGCGCCCGCATTAAGAAGTGATCCTGACAACTATTTTATAACCTGCTGGCAAAAGCATTTCAATAATATCCGGGATTTTATACCAGCCTGCAGAAATTTAGGCTACAAGGGCATCCTCATGACATCCTGGTCAACCTCCGGCGCTTACTCCTCCGTGTTTGATTCAGAAGGCGATCTGATAGAGCTGTATGCGATCAGGCATGTATACCCGGTCAGCGGTTTTAACATATTAATAGCCGCCTATGAGGAAGCGATCAGCAGCCCAGCGCCATTGGATATAGATGGTTTCATAAAACAGTACTGCAGCCGGCAGTATGGGCTCAGTGAAAAAGATGCTTTACAGTTCAAGGCAGCCTTGTTTACAGCGCCTTATAAAATAAACAAAGGGCAGGTACTAGCGCCGGCAGCAATGAGCATCAGCCAGCTGCTGGACAGCGCGCGCAGCGCAGCCGCTATCTTACAATCACTCCGGCCGGTGAAGAACCAGCAGGCATTTGCACACTACCGGCTCATGGCCAACATCCGTGTTTATTACCTTACCTATATGACAATAGAGGCCAGGGCAAATGCCGCAGATCTTACACCGGAAGACATGGCCGCATGCATAGCGCAGCTGCAGCAGCTCATGAAGCAGGAACCATTGCTCAGCAAGGCCTTTGTACAGCTGAACGGATCACTGTTATATCCATCTGCCCTGGAAGAAGAAAATGTATTAAGAAGCCAGAAGGTACACCAGCTGTACCAGCGCCTGGCAAAGATTAAATGAACGTAAAAACCGGTTATACCCCCTTTTTTAATATTTTTATGTGACTTAAAACCGATGTATGAAGGGGTGGGGGCAAAGGATTGTCTTTTTGTTGTTATGCACTATTATCACGGGCCGCTTGTCCGCAACCAGCTATCCCATTAAATACCTGGGCATAGAGGACGGCCTTTCCAACAATGCAGTCACCAATATTTACCAGGATAATAAAGGTTTCCTGTGGTTTGGTACCTATGATGGATTAAACCGGTACGACGGTTATAAATTTAAAATTTACAGGAATAAAATAGGGGACAGCACCTCCCTGATGGATAATGGTATTTATACCATTGAGGGAGACCTGCGCCATAGGTTATGGATAGGCGGCCGCAAAGGCGTGAGTGTTTTTGACCCCGTGAATGAAAAGTTTTCCGTTGCCCGCTATATACCGGCAGGCAGCAATCTTGCCGGGCCGGTGAACGGCAATATCCATATTATCAAAGCCAGCAGGGAAGGCATAATCCTGATCGGTTCAGAAAGTAACGGTTTGCTGTTGTTTGAAGGGGATATGCACACCGGCCGCCAGATCCCTTTGCTGGATGGCGGGCATGCCATGACGGAGTATGAAGTAACGGCCATAGATTTTGAGCGGGGAGGCCGCATCGCCTGGTTATTTATACAGGGAAAAGGCCTGTGCAGGTATGATGCCGCCAATAAAACCCTGCAGGTAATAAATAAGGAGATCAATAAGGGCAACTGCCTGAAAGTGGATCCCAAAGGCCCGCTGTGGCTGGGTACAGATAATGGTCTTTTCCGCTACGACCGGCGCAGCAACACCTATTCCGCTAACTACATAACGGAAAACAGCAAGATCGTTAACCTGTGTATGGACAGGCAGGGCGTGTTATGGATAGCATCAGATGGCAATGGGATGTATATATTGCGCTCGCCTGGTGAACAGGCCACCCCTTTCCCGGCTCCCGGCAGCAAGCAGCAGCTAAGCAGCAACGCGGTTTATTCCATTTATGAGGACCGCGAAAACCGGAAATGGATCGGCACCTTACGGGGAGGCATCAATATTATTCAGCCCCGGCAGCACCTGTTTGAGCTGTATGCTTTTAATGACGACAGCATTTTCGGATCCATCAACAATTTCATTTTTTCGTTTTGTGAAGATGAGGGAAAAAATATCTGGATTGGAACAGACGGCGGCGGCTTAAAATACTGGAACCGGGAGCATAATACCTATACCCGCTATACCCGTAACCCCGCAGTAAAAGGCTCGCTTAGCAGCAATTTTATCACCTCTATTATACGCGATTCCCTGGGCGATATCTGGCTATCCACCTGGTTCAGGGGCATAAACCGTTTCAACAGGTCAACCGGTACCTTTGAACATTTTTCCTGCTTTAACCCCTATACCGGCGTAGAGGAAAATAATGTGTGGCTGGTGTATGAAGATGCGCGGAAAGATCTGTGGGCCAGCACCACCAACAATGGCACACTCTATACTTTTAACCGGGCCAAAGGAAAGTTTGAGGTTTTTGACCCCAGCATTGTAAATGTTCAGAGCCTGGCAGAAGACAGTAAGGGCAATTTATGGGCCGGTAACTATGGAAAGCTGATCCGGATTGACCGTACCCGCAAACATCACCAGGAATATAATATAGGTTATACCATCCGCGCCATTTATATGGATAAACGGGGCAATTGCTGGCTGGGCACCGAGGGTGGCGGGCTGCTGCTTTTTAACACCGGTACGGGCACCTTTACCCGTTTTACCGATGCAGACGGGCTGCCGAATAATTCTATTCTTAAAATACTGGAAGATGATGCGGGCAACCTGTGGCTCAGCACCTACAACGGGCTGTCATGCTTTAACCCGGAAAAGTGGACGTTCAGGAATTTTTCCCAGTCCGATGGCCTGCAAAGCAACCAGTTCACCTATAATGCAGCATTGAAGCTGCGCTCAGGCGAATTAATGTTCGGGGGTATCAAAGGCTTCAACATCTTTAATCCGGATAGTGTGTACCAGCAGGTAGGCATGCCACCCCTGCTGCTAACGGGTATGAAAATAAATAACATTCCACTGGAGCAGCATGATGTGCAGGAGCTGAGGATCCCCTATGATAAAGCAGTTATTTCTTTTGATTTTGTTGCGCTGGAATATACCTCGCCCGATAAGATCAGCTATGCCTATTACCTGGAGAACTGGGATAAGGGCTGGAACTACGTGGGGGAATCCCGCACCGCCAATTATACCCGTTTACAGGAAGGCAATTATGTTTTTAAAATAAAGGCTACCAATGCCGATGGGAAATGGAGCCGGGAGGTACGCACCGTAAGCATAATTGTGCTGCCGCCCTGGTACCGTACCTGGTGGGCGCGGCTGCTGTATATTACCTGCACAGCAGCGGCCATCTGGTTCTTTATCCAGTACAGGTCGCGGCAGGAACGCTTACAGTATGAAATTAAGCTGGCGCATCTCGAAAATGAAAAAGAAAAAGAGATCAATGAACGCAAGCTGTCCTTTTTTACAAACATCTCCCACGAGTTCAGAACGCCGCTTACCCTGATCATTAATCCGTTAAAGGAGTTCATACAAAAACAGGAACAGCGGGATGATAATGAAACGCTGGGCGTAGTATACCGGAATGCCAGGCGCCTGCTAAGCCTTGTAGACCAGCTGCTGCTTTTCCGTAAAGCAGATACCCAGGGCGATCAGCTGAAGATAACCCGGCTGAATGTGGTGGAGCTGTGTAATGAGGTATACCTGTGCTTTTCCCAGCAGGCAAAGGCAAGAGGCATGCAATACGGGTTCCGCTGCAGCCAGGAGCAGATAGCGCTATATGCCGATTATGAGAAGCTGGAAATAGCCCTCTTTAACCTGTTATCCAACGCCTTTAAATTTACGCCGGATGGGGGCAGCATTCTGCTGGAGCTGCGGGAAACAGAAAACGAAGTGGAGATCCTGATCAGGGATACCGGCTGCGGCATACCTGAAGGCATGGGCAACAGGATCTTTGATAAGTTCCAGCGGGCAGGGGGCCGCAAGGAGCATTTGCAAACCGGCTTTGGTATAGGGCTTTACCTGGTAAAGCATTTTGTTGAAACTCACAGGGGCTCCATTAGCTATACCAGCACCGCAAATGAGGGCACCGCCTTTTTTATCCGCTTAAAGAAGGGCACCGCTCACCTGGACGGCGCCGACCTGGTGGCCGATACCACGGCAAGGTCCGGGATCCTGCATGAGCTGGCGGATGGAACAGAGCCCGCCATCAAAAAGGAAAAAGGGAATGGCCCGCTTAAACCCGTAGAGGAGCTGGTAACGGAAAAACGGTCCATCCTGCTGATCGATGACAATGCGGAAATAAGGGAATACCTGCGGCAGCTTTTTGCGGACCGTTACATTATTTACGAAGCGGACAACGGTGATGATGGTTTTGCCCTGGTGGAAAAGCATATGCCCGACCTGGTGATCAGCGATATCCAGATGGAAGGCATGAATGGCGTGGAGCTGTGCACCCGGATCAAACAAACAGAAACCCTGAGCCACATACCGGTTATCCTGCTCACCTCCTCGTCAGCTGCCGATGTGCAGATGAAAGGCCTGGAAGAGGGAGCGGACGATTATATCACCAAGCCGTTTGACAAAGAGCTGCTAATGGTAAAGGCGGAGAACATTATTAAGAACCGGCACCTGCTGCGGCAATACTTCCTGGATCATATAACCCTGAAACACAGCAGCATACGCGTACCGGCCGACTACCGCGATTTCCTGAACCAGTGTATTAAGATCGTGGAAGCCAACCTGGATAATGAGGATTTTTCCATTAAAACATTTACACAGGCCATTGGTATGAGCCATTCCAGCCTCTATAAAAGGGTAAAATCTATGTCGGGCCAAACCATTACCGCCTTTATCCGTTCCATTCGCTTAAGAAGGGCTGCCGTTTTAATGCTCAAGGAAAATTATACCATTAACCAGGCCGCCCAGCAGGTAGGCATTGGCGATATCCGGTACTTCCGGGAGCAGTTCGTAAAGCTGTTCGGCATGAACCCTTCGGAATATGTAAAGAAATACCGTCCCTCCTTTAACGGGGATCTGAATGTGATCAAAATATAATGGAAAGAAGGTCAAAATGTGATTTTACCCCCTGTTTTAAATGATTTACCCCCTATCCGGGGCCTCCCTTACCGGCTAATTTGCGCCTTAGAAACTGAGTACAAAAATTCTAAGACCAAAATTTAAAGACCAGCTATTATTCATTTAAACAGGTTCCGTTATGAAAAAAAGATTCCTATCTATCTTTCTTTTCCTTATTCCTATTACCATTTGGGCCCAGCAATCGAAGATCACCGGCAAGGTGGTTTCCGGAGGGGAGGCGGTGCCCGGAGTTTCGGTGCGGGTGAAAAATACCAACCAGGGAACAACGACAGATAATGCCGGGCAGTTTTCCCTGGCCGCCGGTGTAGGAGATACCCTGGTGTTCAATCACCTGTCTTATGTTACACAGGAATTAGCGGTAAAGAATAATGCGCCCTTATCCATTTCACTGGCGGCTACCAGCCAGAATGTGAATGAGGTGGTGGTAGTGGGTTACGGCACGCAGAAAAAGGCCACCCTTACCGGTTCCATTTCCGTTATAAAAGGGGCGGACATTGTAAAAAGTCCGCAGCCGAACGTATCCAACTCCCTGGCAGGCCGTTTCTCTGGCGTAATTGCCAATAACCGCTCAGGTGAGCCCGGGTATGATAATTCCAATATATATATACGCGGGCTGGCTACCACCGGTAATAATGATGTACTGGTGGTGGTAGATGGGGTGCCGGGGCAAATAGGCGGCCTGCAAAGGCTGGACCCGAATGATATAGAAAGCATGTCGGTGCTGAAGGATGCTTCCGCAGCCGTATACGGCAGCCGTGCGGCCAATGGGGTAATATTAATTACCACCAAACGGGGTAAAACAGGTAAACCGGTGATCAGCTACAGCTTTAACCAGGGTTTTTCCTCGCCCACCCGCCTGCCTAAAATGGCAGATGCGCCTACCTATGCCACCATCATGAACGAAATTCAGTATTACACAAACCCGGGTGGCGGCTTAAACCAGTTTTATACGGATGCGCAGATCCAGAAGTTCAGGGACGGCTCCGACCCGCTGAACTATCCCAATACCGACTGGCAAAAAGCTACTTTGCGGAATACCGCACTGCAGCATCAGCATAGCCTGTCTGTAAGCGGCGGCACTGAAAATGTAAAATATTATGTGTCGCTGGGCACCATCGGGCAGCAGGGCATTTATAAACATGGCGCTACGCAGTACGACCAGTATAACTTCCGTTCAAATATAGATGCCAATATTACCAAACGCCTGAAGGTAGGCTTGTACTTATCCGGCAGGGAAGAGGACCGTGTGTACCCGCAAACAGGCGCCGGTGATATCTTCCGTTCTATTTACCGCGCCTATCCTACCGTTGCGGCTATTTATCCCAACGGGCTGCCTACTTCCGGCATAGAAAATAACAACCCGGTGATGCAGGTAACAGATATAGGCGGTACAAACCGGAATCCCACACAGGTGTTCAACGGCATTCTGAAAGGTTCTTATGATATCCCGGGCCTTGAAGGCCTGTCGCTGGATGGGTTTTTCTCGGTAGATAAATCCTGGAGCGCTGATAAATCATTCAGCATACCTTACCCGGTATACAGCTATGATGCTACTGCCAATACTTATAATAAGGTAGTGGTAGGCGGTTCCGCAGGCCTGGCTTCCCTGAACCAGTACCAGCTGAACCAGTCCCTGGTAACCTCTAACATCAAGCTTAATTTTACCCGCCAGTTCGGCCAACATCATGTGGATGCGTTTGTGGGTTATGAGCAAAGCAAAACCGTAATGGACAGCTTGTCTGCATCCCGCTTAAACTTCCCATCCTCACAGCTGCCGGAACTGTCACAGGGCGGATCTGCAGCTACGGATAAGAACAATGCCGGTAAAAGCTACCAGTTCACCCGCAAAAGCTACATTGCAAGGCTGGCCTATAACTACCAGGAAAAATACCTGCTGGAAGGGCAGGCGCGTATAGACGGTTCTTCCACTTTTCCCAAGGGTAAGCAATACGGATTTTTCCCTTCCATATCCGCAGGCTGGCGTATTTCCAAGGAAGACTGGTTTCAGCCGGTATCCTTTATCCAGGACCTGAAACTGCGTGGCTCTTATGGTACATTGGGTAATGATAACGTAGGGCTGTTCCAGTATTTTGATAACTATAGCTTCAGCAACCAGTATGTGGTAGGCACTGGTAGTAATATCCATCCGGGTATAGACCTTATTAAACTGGCCAATCCCAATATTACCTGGGAAACAGCCAAGAAGCTGGACCTGGGTATCAATGCAGTTTTCCTGCAGCATTTCTCAATGGAGTTCATTTACTTCCAGCAAAAACGTTCCAATATCCTTACCCAGCGCAATGCTTCCATTCCGCAGGTATCCGGTATTGTGAACCCCTTTGGCAGCGATCCTTTGGTGCCTTCCGAAAATATCGGGAAAGTGAACAGCAATGGTATAGAAGCTACCCTGGGGTATAATAACGCTGCCGGCGATGTTCACTATCACATCGGCGGAAACTTCACCTACGCAAAAAGCAAGATCATTTTTATAGACGAAGCAGCCGGCGCCCTGGACTACCAGCGCCAGACAGGCCGTCCCCTGAACACTTACCTGCTGTATAACGCCATTGGTATTTTCAGAACCCAGGCCGACCTGGATAATTATCCGCACCTGCCCGGCGCACAGCTGGGAGACCTGATCTACCAGGATTACAACGGCGATAAGCAGATCACTGCAGATGATGCTACCCGCACAAAATATGGTAACATTCCTGAGATCACTTACGGCATAGTATTGGGCGCAGATTATAAAGGTTTTGACTTCTCTGCAGTATTGGCCGGGCAAACACATGTAAGCCAGTATGTGCTGCCGGAATCCGGCACCATCGGTAATTTCTACAGCAGCTGGGCCGATAACCGCTGGAGCCCCAACAATCCCAACGGCAGCTATCCGCGTGCAGATAACAGGGCTTCTGCCTCTATTAACGGAGGACTTTATAATAATACGTTCTGGTTGAATAATGCATCCTTTTTACGGTTAAAGAATATTGAGCTGGGGTATAACATTAATGCGGATATCTTATCCCGCATTAAAATAAGCGGGCTGCGTGTATATGCCAATGCCTTTAACCTGTTCACCATTACCAAAGTGAAGGACTATGATCCGGAAGGCGGTCCCACAGGGTCCTCTACCAGCAGCAGCGGGCAGTTCTATCCGCAGCAGCGTATTGTGAATGTTGGCGTGAATGTTAAGTTTTAAACCGTAAAAAAGAAGCAATGAAGACTAAAAATATTTTAAGCATAGGGCTTATTGCAATAGCAGGCATCCTGGTGTCCTGTAAAAAGAACTACCTGGATATTACACCTACTGACCGTGTACCTGATGTGGCGGTACTGGCCGATTCTGCCTTGTTTGAAGATTTTGTGATCAACCGTTATATGAGCGTTAAGCTGCAGGATAAAGAAGGTGAAGGCACCAACCCCGGTTTTGGCCGCGGGTTTGAATATGCCATGTGGAGCGCGCTTACAGATGAATCCATTTACAACAATGATGATAATACCTGGCTGGTACAACGCGGGCAGCTGGCCCCGGAGAACACTGGTATTGCAGGCACTATCTGGGGGCGTAGCTATCGCAGCATCCGCGAGTGCAACTATGCGCTGAACCAGATAGACAGTGTGGCAATGAGCGTAGGCCACCGTACCCAATTAAGGGGCGAGCTGCATTTTATACGCGCTTTCCGTTACCAGGATCTGATCCGCAACTACGGCGGTGTAGTGCTGATGGGCGATAAGGTGTACAACCTGGAGGATAACCTGGGCGATGATGCTTTATTCACCCGGGCCACCATAAAACAAAGTATTGACTATGCCGTTTCTGAGCTGGACAGCGCTATTGCGCAGCTGCCGCTGGCAAATGATGATAGCTGGCAGCTGGGAAGGGCTACTAAAGGAGCTGCGCTGGCATTAAAATCACGCCTGCTGCTGTATGCAGCAAGCCCCCTGTATAATGCAGGCACCTGGGCCAATGCCGCTGCTGCAGCAAAGGCAGTGATGGACCTGGGCAAATATTCTCTGGATGCCAGTTACAGCGGCTTATTCCTGAACGCCAACAGCAACGAGATCATTTTTGAAAGACAATATGCTATTGGCGCCCGCCACGTGTGCCTGGAAATTTCCAACGGCCCTAATGGCTATAATGGCTGGGCAGGTAACACGCCTTTACAGAACCTGGTGGATGCCTACCAGATGAGCAACGGGAAAGATATTACCGATCCCACATCCGGCTATAATGCGCAGAACCCTTATGTAAACCGGGATGCCCGTTTTTATGCCACCATCTTGTATAACGGCGCCACCTACAGGAATAGCACGGTACAGATCTATACACCCGGCGGCAAGGACAGTAAAGACGGCCCTTCCAACTGGAACACTACCAAAACAGGGTATTACCTGCGCAAGTACATGGACGACAGGAACCCGATCGACAATCCCTGGAATGTGGCCGGCCTGCAGCCCTGGATCTATTTCCGCTATGCAGAGGTGCTGCTGAACTATGCTGAAGCGCAGAACGAAGCAGTAGGCCCGGATGGTACAGTATATAACGCTATTAATCTTATCCGGAAAAGGGTAAATCAGCCCGATCTCCCGGCAGGACTTTCCCAAACACAAATGCGGGATGCCATCCGTAAGGAGCGGCAGGTGGAGCTGGCATTTGAAGAACACCGTTTCTACGATGTGCGCCGCTGGAAAATAGCCGATGTAACAGAGAATGTGCCGGCCTATGGGATAGATGTAACCACCAGTGGCGGCAGCTACGTGTATACGAGAAAGGTAGCCTTAAGCGGGCGGGCCTTTGCCACCAAGCATTACTGGTTACCCATTCCAAGAACAGAGATCCAGGCATCCAATAACCGGATAACACAGAATACAGGATATTAAAAAATGTAAAATCATAAACGCAAAATGTAAAATGTAAAAGTTAATGCAGCAACAGTGTTGTACATCCTTTTACATTTAAGATTTTACATTTTACATTCTTTTCAAAGAGCGGATATGCGATACATCACATTATGGCTATGGTTTTTTACAGGAGCAGGCATTGCACAGGCGCAGCATAAACCGGTTGTTGTAAGCATGGATGCGGCTATTACCTACCAAACGATCCGGAACTTTGGCGCATCGGATGCATGGGCATGCCAGTTTACTGGTAACTGGCCGGATGCTAAAAAGCAGCAGATGGCTGACTGGCTGTTTGGAATGGATACTACTGCCGGCGGTCAGCCGCAGGGCATAGGACTTTCCCTGTGGCGTTTTAATATTGGCGCAGGCAGCGCCCAGCAAGGCGATGCCAGTGGCATTAAAGATGAATGGCGCCGTGCGGAATCGTTCCTGGAGCAGGATAGCAGCTGGAACTGGAAAAGGCAGGCCGGGCAACTATGGTTCTTACAGGCAGCCAAAGCAAGAGGGGTGCAGCAGTTCCTGGCTTTTTTAAATAGCCCGCCGGTGCAGCTGACAAAGAATGGAAAAGCATTTGCCAGCAAGGGAGACTGCAATATTGATCCCGCTAAATACAGCGCACTGGGCGCATACCTGGTACAGGTGCTGAACGGCGTGTATACAACGGCCGGCATTTTGTTCAATTATATCAGCCCGGTTAATGAACCGCAATGGGATTGGAGCGATGGCGGGCAGGAAGGATGCCCTTATACCAATGAGCAGATCAGCGGCCTTGTACGCAGCATCAGCAGCGCGTTTGCAGAGAAAGGACTTTCTACAAAAATACTGCTGTCCGAAGCAGGCCAGATCAATTACCTCTACGAAAAAGGAGATAAGCCCGGCAAGGGCGAGCAAACCAATACTTTTTTCGATCCGCATTCCGCAGGGTATGTAGGCAGCCTGCCGCAGGTACAGCATAGCATTGCCGCACACAGCTACTTCACAACATCGCCTCACAACAAGGCGGTGCAAATGAGGCAAAAGCTGGCGGCCGGTGTTGCCAGCATAGCCGGCCTGGATTACTGGCAATCTGAATATTGTATCCTGGGCGATAATGCCGGCGAGATCAATGGCAGTAAAAAAGACCTGGGCATGGAAGCCGCCTTATATCTTGCACGGGTTATTCATAATGACCTGGCGGTGGCCAATGCCGCTGCCTGGCAGTACTGGCTGGCCATATCGCCCTATGATTATAAAGATGGCCTGATCTACATTGATAAAAATAAAACAGACGGGCAGTACCACGATAGTAAAATGCTATGGGCCATGGGCAACTACAGCCGGTTTATACGTCCCGGCGCCCGGCGTGTACAGGTGACCGTTAGTGACAGTGCCGCGTTGGGAAAGAACCTGCTGGTATCTGCTTATAGGAATATTGATAATACTTTTAGTATAGTAGTAGTGAACAGTAGTGCAGCCGCAGTGGACATAACCCTCCACTGCCGGCATGCAAAATTAAGCCGGGTACGTTCCTACACCACATCGGACCAGGGCAGCCTGGCGCCCGGCAACACTGAGTTTTCTGTTACAAACAGCATCCGTATCCCTGCCCGTGCAGTAGTAACCCTGGCAGGGAGATCTTGATTAAATCTGTAAAGCATGAAAAGGATAAGCGTAGTTATTATTACTATGGTGGCTTTTTGTATGGCTGCCGCAGGACAACAAACCGGCACGCATAGCTTTGCGTTGGGCGATTCTGTTTTCCTGCTGGATGGTAAGCCGTTCCAGATGATCTCCGGCGAGCTGCATTACCCCCGCGTGCCCCGGGAAGCCTGGCGCGCACGGATGAAAATGGCAAAAGCAATGGGGTTGAACACCATAGGCACCTATGTGTTCTGGAATGTGCATGAGCCCGAGAAAGGACATTATGATTTTTCAGGGAATAATGATATTGCCGCCTTTGTAAACACCGCCCGGGAAGAAGGTTTGTGGGTAGTGCTGCGCCCAAGCCCCTACGTTTGCGCAGAGTGGGAATTTGGCGGTTATCCTTACTGGCTGCAGGAAGAAAAGGGATTGGTGGTGCGCAGCAAGGAGCAAAAATACTTGCAGGCCTATCGCAATTACATAAAAGAAATTGGTAAGCAGCTGGCGCCCTTACAGGTGAACCACGGTGGAAACATTTTAATGGTGCAGGTGGAAAATGAGTATGGCTCTTATTCAAATGATAAGGAGTACCTGGACATAAACCGTAAAATATTCCAGGAAGCGGGCTTTGACGGCCTGTTATATACCTGCGATCCGGAGCCTGCCATTAAGGACGGGCACTTACCCGGCCTGCTGCCTGCTATTAACGGCATTGATGATCCTGCAAAGGTGAAACAGCTGATCCGCACCTGGCATAACGGCAAAGGCCCTTTTTACATTGCAGAATGGTACCCTGCCTGGTTTGACTGGTGGGGCACAAAACACCATACCATATCCTATGAGAAATACCTGGGCAGGCTGGATAGCGTGCTGGCAGCAGGCATCTCCATCAATATGTACATGTTTCATGGCGGCACCACACGTGGATTTATGAATGGCGCCAACTATAATGACCAGAACCCTTATGAGCCGCAGATCAGCAGCTATGATTATGATGCGCCGCTGGATGAAGCAGGTAATGCTACGGAGAAATTTATGAAGTTCCGGGAAGTGATCAGCAGGCATTTGCCGGCAGATCAGGTATTGCCGGAAGTACCGGCAGCCAGGCCGGTTATTGAGATCCCCGCCATCCGGTTCACACAAACCCGCAGCTTATTTGACCTGTTACCCAAACCGGTTAACAATAAAACACCTTTAACGTTTGAAGACCTGGGACAAGCCTACGGGTGGGTATTATACCGCACCACCCTGAACGGCGGCCAGGCCGGCTTGCTGAAAATAAAAGCCCTGCGCGATTACGCGCTGGTGTTCATTAATGGCAAAAGAGCCGGTGTGCTGGACCGGCGTTTATACCAGGACAGCCTGCAGCTGCAGCTGCCAAAAGGTAAGGTAACACTGGAGCTGCTGGTGGAAAACCTGGGCCGTATTAACTTTGGCCCATACCTTTTACAAAATAAAAAAGGGATCACGGAAAAAGTATTGTTGAATAACAAGGAGCTGCTGAACTGGCAACAGTTCAGGCTTCCATTTGATACGCTGCCTGCCGGAAAAGGTAAAGCGTATAGCCTTACCCGTGGTAATGCACCGGTGCTGAAGGAAGGTACTTTTGTTCTGTCAAAAACCGGGGATACTTATCTGGACATGAGCAGCTGGGGCAAGGGAACCGTATGGATCAACGGGCATAACTTAGGCCGGTATTGGGAAATAGGCCCTCAGCAAACTATTTATGTACCTGCAGAGTGGCTGAAGGCGGGAGAGAATCACATAGCCGTGCTGGAGCTGTTAAAACCTGGTGTGGAAACGTTGTCAGGGGTAGAGCGCCCGGTGCTGGATGTGTTGAAATAACGAAAGGCCGGATGAAGTTAATGATTGTGCGGAATAAAAGCCCGCAATCCATCTTCATTGAGGATCTTCATATGTTTGCCTTCCGTTTGAATAAAGGAGCTGGCTATCCATTCTGTGAAGATCTTAAAAACAGTTTCATAAATGGTGCCGGCATAGGATGCAATGTCCTGCCGTGACACGGTAATGTTAATGTACCCATCCTCACGCAGCCCGAAAGTATCTTTAAGCAATAATAATGCGCTTGCCGTGCGGCCTTTGGCATCCAGGTTTGCCAGGTCGCTCATTCTTTGTTCAGCTTTTTGAAGCTCCGTAGCGTAAAACTGCATCAGCTTATAGCTGAAGGCGGCATTCGTCATAAGACTGGCCTGTAAATGTTCATTGGGAATAAAGCAGGCGATGGTAGTTTCCAGGGCAGTTGCCGATGCCCGTAGTACAGTGTCGCCGAAACCACGTACGCCGATCACATCGTTACCTGAAACAAAGCGAATGATCAGCTCTTTTTGTTCTCCCCATTGCTTGTGCACCTTCACGGCTCCGGATAATGTAAAGAATATCCCGGTTACCGGATCGCCTTCCGTAAAGATCCGTTCTCCCTTCTTAAACTGGCGGGTTTGTTTCTTTAATGCGGTTAGCTCCCTCCATTCAGGCAGGCAGGAAGTGCATAAAAGACAGCTCTTTGTATCGCAGGTTATTTTGGACATAATTACTACTAAAATGTTGCGTAAGTAATTTTATTTTAAATTAATTTATCTGAAAAACGATAAAAATACTGCTTTTGCAATACTTTTGCTTAAAATTAAGCAGCTATTATATGAAACGGCAAGACGAAAGTATTCCTTTGGCTCCATCCTTAACCCCCATACAGAAAAAAAAAGGCCTCCCGGTTTCCGGAAAAGTAGATAAAAGAGTATTGTACCTGGCTATCCAGGCCATTATAAATGCGCTGGTCATTGGTGTTATAGCCAAAGGGCTGGTTTACCTTATTGAGATCATTACCAACCTTGCGTTCTATGGCAGGTTTTCGTGGGAACCGGCCAGCCCGGCCCACAATACCCTGGGTTGGGCCGTGGTGGCAGTGCCGGTTGTAGGCAGCCTTTTAGTAGGCCTTATTGCCCGGTTTGGCTCCAAAGCTGTTCGCGGCCATGGCATCCCGGAGGCAATGGAAAAAATAATCCTGGACGAGAGTAAGATCCCGCCTTTAATCACTTTACTTAAACCACTGTCAGCCGCTATTTCTATCGGAACAGGCGGCCCCTTTGGTGCAGAAGGGCCTATTATTGCTACGGGCGGGGCATTTGGATCTTTTACAGGACAGATCATGCATATTACGCCCACAGAAAGGAAGATCATGCTGAGCGCAGGAGCCTGTGCCGGTATGGCCGCTATTTTCGGGAGCCCGCTGGCAGCGGTGCTGCTGGCCATTGAATTATTGTTATTTGAATTCTCCGCCCGCTCCATTATACCGGTAGCCCTGTCCTGTATTACCGGCGCCGGTATGCACCTGTGGCTGTTTGGCAGCGCCCCGGTATTTGCCATGGGTAATATACCCATGCCCGGTGATGGCGCCCTGATGGTTTATATTGGTATGGGGCTGCTGATCGGGATTGTAGCGTCTTTAGTGTCCAAGTCAGTATATCTTGTGGAAGACCTGTTCGAGAAACTACCCATACACTGGATGTGGTGGCCGGCTATTGGCGCTGTGGTGGTAGGTGTAACCGGTTATTTTGCACCCTTTACAATGGGGGTGGGGTATGAAAATATTCAGGAGCTGCTGGGCGGTCATTTGCCGCTTGCCATGTTATTATCCCTTTGTTTTTTGAAATACATATCCTGGGTAATTTCACTGGGCAGCGGCACTTCCGGCGGTACGCTTGCTCCCTTGTTCACTATTGGCGGTGCATTAGGCGCGCTGATGGGTATGGTGTTATTAAAATTTTTTCCGGGCTCCGGCATTACCATGGCCACCGCGGCCCTGGTAGGCATGGCCGCCATGTTTGCCGGCGCTTCCAGGGCATTGCTTACCTCCATTGTTTTTGCGCTGGAAACAACCGGGCAGCCCAATGGCTTGCTGCCATTGCTTTGCGCCTGTATTGCAGCTTACTTTGTTTCGTTCTTCCTGATGAAAGGAACCATCATGACGGAGAAGATCCGGCGCCGGGGCATCAACACGCCTGACGCCTATGAGTCAGACCTGTTGACCCATACTACTGTTAAGGAAGTGATGGTGCCTGCAACGGATCTGGCGGAAGGCAAGCCGGCGGTTAGTGAAAATGATGACCTCAGCATCTGTGTGCAATTAATGGGACGGTACTCCGTACCGGCACTGAGCGTAATGGAAGATGGCGCTGCCGGCAACGTAAAAGGCATGGTCACCGCACAGGATATTATGCACTATTACAGCGAGCAAAAAAGTGCGGACCAGCGCTTTGATGCACCGGTACGTACTAAAAGATTGCTGGTGCGCACGCGTAAGATCATCTATCCTAAAAGTAAAAGTTAAAAGGGGATCACTATGCCATCTCACAGCTAACGCCAAACCTGTTTCTCACTTTAAATACCTTATTTTGTAAGCTGCAAGCTATTATAACAGCAGCTGCGAAAAAGGAATTTTATGTATCGTACAGGCTTAAACAGCGCATTACAACAATATCGCCACTCAGAGCAGGACGCGTCCGGCTATTGCCTGGATACTGAAGAACTTTATTTTGGGGACATTGGCCTTAAATGGGGCAGCTGTGCCAATCCTGAACAGCGTGTATATAGTTTCAAACCGCGGCAGAACGCCATTGTTTCCCACTTTCGCCTGGCCGATCCTGTTCCGGAAACACATTCCGGTAAAGACCACAGCTTCAGGGAAAAGCATTTCGTTGTTTTCCGGGAAGCAGCGGAAACCTACGAGCTATCCATATCACCCACCTATGGCGGTACCCGGCATTTTTTTGAGCTGATGTTGTCCGAGCAGCTCTTTAAAAGCATTTTCACACCGGAAAGTGATTTTATGAACCGCTTCGGGGAAAGCGAAATAGTGAACCACCCGTTACCTGATTTTTATGCAGCCATGCAGCCCAATATGTATGCCATCATAAACGAAATGAAAAGCGCACCCTATAGTGGTTCATTAAAAGGAATTTTCCTCGAAGCAAAGTCTATAGAGCTGTTCCTGTCGCAGGTGAGCCAGCTGGACAAAGGTGCAGGCAATACAAAATTAAAGCCTGCAGATAAAGAAGCATTATACGCCGTTAAAAGCTATATAGATGCGCATTATCAGCAGACTTGCTCTATTGTAGATCTGGCCCGTATGGCCTGTATCAATCAAACAAAACTAAAAACCGGGTTCAAAGCTTTATTCGGTAATACCGTATTTGCGTATATAAGCGACCTGCGTATGCAGGAGGCTAAAAAATTACTGCTGGACGAAAAGCTGCCGGTAGGCGAGGTGGCTGATAAAGTGGGATATGCCCATGCACACCATTTTGCTGTTGCCTTCAGAAAAAAATTCGGCGTGCTGCCGGGCAGCATTAAATAATCCATACTTCACTAATTCAACGGCACCCCAAACCAGGTGTATTTCACAAACATTGACCTGCGCAGGTACCGCAGGCGGCCGGCATATTGCGGCCAGGTAAAAAATAATTTATTTCCTGCTATTCCCTCTAAAGTATCGTAACAGTTTCAGTGTTGCATTCCGCTTTGCATCCGGTTGCATAAAATAGATAAGCCGTATATAAGCCGTATGTACTCCCTATGTACGCCGTATATAAGCCCACCCTTATAAGAGACGGCTTATATACGTGTTATAAATATGTTTTTGTAGGTTCTGATTTTACTTATCATTGCCGCTGTAATTTATTTCATACACCAAAATCATAAACTTTTATCCTATGGGAATCCTGAAAGACGGTATCCAGTTTACCGGAAGCGTGGGCAACCTCTCCGCTTACACTATTAAAGGTTCAGACAAGATCATTCTTCGCCGTAAAGGTGGCGCCACCAAGGAGCGCATTGCAAATGACCCCAGGTTTGAACGTACGCGTGAGAACAATTCAGAGTTTGGCATATGCGGAACAGCAGCCGGTCAGATCAGGCGAATGATGTATCCTGTAATTAAAATAGCGGACTACAATTTTACATCTGTATTAAGCGGCTTGTTAAGAGAAAGAATGCAGCCGCGGGATACCGTAAGTGACCGCGGCCGGCGGGGCCTTTTATTTTCACAGCATGCCGCTTTGTTACAGGGCTTTCGTTTGAACCTGAAAAATCCTTTTGAGAGTATGGTAAGGCAAACGCCCATTTGTTCTATTGACCGCGCTACGGGAAAAGGTGTGGTACAGCTGCCGGAGCTAACACCCGGCATAAACCTGCTACTGCCCCCCAACCCGCCGCTGTACCGTTTTGTGTTGGGTATGGGCGTCATTGCCGATATAAAGCATAACGGGAGAGATTATACGCAGTACAACCCTAAACCATTACCGGCTGTTTTTTCAACTGAAACGGAGTGGTATGGTAACCAGGAGGTATTTAATGCCCGGCGGATAGAGCTGCCTTTAGAACTTCCGGAAGGATGGGATGAAACAGCCACCTTCCTGTTATTCATCGGGCTTGAAATGGGCAAACCTTTAACGGCTACTGTAATTGAAGAAGTGAAAGGCAGGGGTTGCGCTATAATAGCGGCAGTGGGGTAGTATATAATATTTGATCAATTTTCCGGGATGCTTATAAAATATAACAGCGGCAAATTTTTGCTGCTGTTGTATTTTATAAGTGCTGAACAACTGGCGCCTATAAAAATTAAGACTTATCTTGAACCGCTCCTGGCAGCAGGTCCGGGATCTTTATTTAATTAACCGTCATATTTGGAAATGCGTAAAGGGATAGCCGTACTTATATTTTCTCTTCTTTTAACCAAAAGCATCCTGGCCCAGCATAGGCCGGATGTTAAACCCACCAGGCAGGATACGCTTAAAGGTTCAATAACCCCCGGAAGAGCATGGTGGGACGTTGTTTACTATGATCTAAGCATTCGCCCGGACCTGTTAAATAAAACCATCAATGGTAAAAACATCATCAGCTACAAAGTTGTAAAAACCAATAAAAAAGAGCTGATGCAGATCGACTTACAGGATCCTTTACGCATTGATAGCGTGATGCTGGATCAGGAGAAGCTAAGCTTTCAGCAGGATGGCAGCGCGTGGTTTATAAAAGTGCCCCTGCAAAAGGAAAATACCACACACAACATTTCTGTTTACTATTCCGGAAAGCCCAAAGAATCAGTTAACCCGCCCTGGGATGGCGGTGTGGTTTGGGCAAAAGATAGTTTAGGCCGCCCCTGGATCTCTGTTGCCTGCCAGCTTACGGGCGCCAGTATCTGGTATCCCTGTAAAGTGCATCAGAGCGATGAGCCGGAAAAGGGCGCTTCCATTACTATAATAACACCTGATTCACTCCTTGCAATTGGCAATGGCCGCCTGCAAAGAAAAACCAATAATCAGGATGGTACTTCCAGCTATACATGGGCTGTTGTAAATCCGGTCAATAACTATGGCATCTCCTTTTACATTGGAAAATATGTAAAGGTAGCAGAGGTATATAATGGTGAAAAAGGCCCTTTGGATATGGAGTATTGGGTGCTGGATTATAATCAGCAAAAGGTAGCGGATTATTTAAAAGCCGAAGTGAATAAAACTATGAAAAGCTTTGAACACTGGTTTGGGCCTTACCCTTTTTATGAAGATGGCTTTAAAATAGTAGAAGCCCCCTATGTAGGAATGGAGCACCAAAGCGCAATAGCCTATGGGAACGGTTTCCAGTTGGGACGTATAAAGTTCAAAAATTTAAATCCCTGGGATCGTAAAATGGACCGGCTGGTTGTTCATGAAATGGCGCATGAGTGGTTTGGAAATAATATCACAACAAAAGATTTTACTGACAGATGGGTGCATGAAGGTTTTGCCGGCTTTGCAGAGGAATTATATAGAATACCAATATGGAAAACAGGCCGCTGAAGAGTTTTTTATTGCAAGATCCCATAAACGGATCGATAATAAAGAACCTGTAATACAGCGCTATGGGATCTTTGAAGATGCAGGCGGCGATATGTACCTGAAAGGCTGGGTAGTAGTGCATATGATCCGGGCAATGGTAAATGATGATATTAAGTTCCGGAAAATGTTACGGGGGCTGAACAGCCACTTTTACCATAAAACGGTTACTTCAGAGCAGGTGGAAGATTATATAAGCAAAGCGCTTCAAAAGGAACTCACAGTTTTCTTTGATCAATACCTTCGAAGAAGTGCCCTGCCGGTTTTGGAATACAAGCTGCAGAATGATGTTTTGGAGTACCGGTTCTCTGATTGTATCAAAGGCTTTTCGATGCCCCTTAAAACTAATTTAAGCAATCACCAATGGTTAACACCCACAACAGAATGGAAAAGCATCCGCATGGTTAATGAGAAGGAATTAATTATTGATAAAAGCTTCTATGTTGATCTGAAACAGGTAAAATAAAGATGGCGCTCCACAACCGGAGCGCCATCATGTATAAAGTTGTTAAGCACTTTTATAAATGCAGCAGCTTAATAGTTTTCACAAGCTCCCGGGTACCGGCATCCTGCACCTGCAGATAGTAAATACCTTTTATGAACAGGTTGCCACTCAGCTCAATCACTTTTTTGCTTTGATTAAATGAACGGTCTGTAAGCACAGCTTTGCCCTGTGCATCAAACAGCTGCAGGATGTACGTTTTATTAGCATCCAAACCTGTAACCGTAAGCTGTTCGCTGAAGGGGTTAGGCGATGCGCTCAGCGGGCCGGTTTCGGCTGTTATCCGTAGCTTATCACCGCTCACCATTAACGGCGCCAGGGCATTGGTAATGGTAAAGCTGCGCACCACACTAATACTATCCAGCTTATGCTTAAAGCTCACTTTCAGCTGATGTGTGCCGGTGGTATACAATGAAGGGGAGATGATGAACGTATGATCCGGCCCTATAGGCAACACCTGCTTATTATCCAGCTGCACCATTACATCCGTACGCGCCTGTGGAATGGGATAATTAGCTATAAGAATGGTATCTGGGGCTGCGGCCCTGCTATAGCTGCTTTCCAGCGTTCTTAAAACAGGTGGCGTATTCAGCTGCGGGTAAATGCGTAAAATAACAGGCGTGTCGTTTGGCGAATAGCCCCCCACAGTGTTAAAGCTCATCCATTGCAAGGTATCTACCCCTACTACATTGGGATTGGGCGTATAGATCATACGGTCTATTTGAGCCAGTGTCAGATCGCTGCTTTCCTGGTAAAACACCGCCCTGCCATCTACCGTAAGCTTGCCCCAGGTGGGTAGTTTGGTGATCCTGATACCGGACAGCGGGTTGGAAGAGTTTTCCTTAAACTGGCTTGACCAGAAGCGGATAGGCACACCTGCCAGCGTATTACGTTCAAAGGGTTTTATAGTGCCGGGAGGCAGTGTTAGATTTAAATAAATATCGGCGGTCTCTGTCCAGTTTACCCCGTCAAAGGCCCGCCACTTAATGGTATCCCGGCGGTTGGGCAAGCCGGGCGCGCTATATTTAAGCGTATCCAGGTCGGCTCTTAGAATAATATTGTTATTACCCAGTATAGGCTGGTTGTTCTTATTCAGCAATACGCCTTTTGAAGGGCGTTTAACAATCTCTATGCGCTCCAGCTGCCCGGGGCCGGAGTTGGGGCCCACATAATTTTCCAGGAAATCGCTGGCGGGCATTGGATTACGCATATCGTTATACACCTGTTTGCTGAATGACTTTAAATAATGGTGGGCAAGGGTATCCTTTATTACGGTATATAAGGTATTGCCAATAGCGGCCAGCCAGGTAGTATCCTGGTAGTATACCCAGGAGGTGGCGCCGGCTATTTTCCGGTTATAGCTTCCATCCTGGCTAACAAGGTAGGTGCCCTGGTTACCGCCCGATGTGGTTCTTACAGCAATATCTCCCCGCGCATTTATAGCAGCCATGCGCGCATAACCAATATCCGTACGCGTTTTTATATTCAGCACATCGCGGAAAGTACCCTGCCTGTCGCGGGTATACACTCTTCCCTCAGTATTATAATAGTAAGGCCAGCTTAAATTTACGCCCCCTATATAGCCGTTATTGATAATGGGCTTTGTTATGTTCATTGAAAATTCTGAAAAGCCGCCATAATCGCCCCCGGTCAGCAGCAGCGTTACGGAATCATGCTCGTATAAAAGAACCTGCGTTGCATCCTGCTCCCGGTAATTCAGGAAGGTAACGCGTTCCCCATCTGTTTCCAGCTCATAAATGTATTCGGGGCCGTCCGGAAACTGGGAGGGTATCAGATGATAGATCAATTTGTTTACGCCGTTCTTGTAGGTATACAGGTATTGACCGGTACTGTATACCACCATGCCATTAGCCGCCACGGTTGCAGCCTGTATGCTGCTGTCAACTACAAGGGTTTGCTGATTGGTGGCCAGGTTCCTTAACATCAGTTTTCCACCGGCGGTCGGCGAGGTTAACCATATGGCGTAATCGCCGGCCGTATGTACGTTGTACATTTGATCTGCCAGCTTGGTAAGCACACCTTGTTTCCATTCGTATAACGATACCAGGCCGCTATTTGGAGTACTGCCAAGGGTTTGTCCTGCAATGAGAGCGCCGTAAGGCGTAACCCAGGCGTACGCATGATCTGAAATGATCTCGGCAAAGCCGTTAATATCGTATGGTTTGTTATACGGAATAACGGTAATGGCGCCTGTACTTACATCGCCCAGGTAGTAAATGAAATTACCTCCGGAATATTTAAACGACAATACCTTACCATAGCCATAGTCCAGTATAACAGAGCTGTCCGGCCCCTTGTATGCGGTTCTCAGGTAAGGATTCTGGGCAACTGAAGCTGTACTCCATAGCAGGAGCAACAGAAAAAAGTAGATTTTTCGCATAAAGGAATTATTGAGGTTTTATTAAAGTTAATGACGCAGCAGGCCGCAAACATTCAAAATGCCGATCCGGTCACGGGCCCCAAAGATTAAATAAGAAAACAGGAAAGCGCCAATCCTCCGCTAATGTGTGGTTAATACAACGAACACAAATTACGCAAAAAATTATTGCCATCCTCTCCCTGCCATCGTAACGCAAAATTTACAATTAATTAATACGGATACCCGATTAAACAAATAGCACAGATAAAAGTCTTATTTGTGTGGAAAAAATTGTAATATGAATAGCGTTTACATCTATTATGATGGCCTTAACGGATAATCGTGCCTGCATACTTGTTTTACTGTTCCTGGTACTCTCGCAAACCGGTTTGCAGGCCCAGTCAGTGAATGTTTACGGCATGGTGCAGGATTCAGCCACTAGAATGCCAATGTCCAATGTAAAAGTAACTGCAGGGAATGGCCGCTACAGCACCCTTACGGATGCGGATGGCAAATACTCATTGCGTATAGGTGGTAACGTGAGCTTCCTGCAATTTTCAGTGGACGGTTTTTTCACACAGGTACGGCACTGCACCCCTGCGTACCTGCAGGAAATAAATGTACTGCTGGCCTCCCGTGACCGGCAGCTGGAAACAGTAATAGTGAACAGTAAGCGCAAACGTTATAGTAACAGGAATAACCCCGCGGTGGAATTGATAAAGCAGGTAGTGGCCCACCGTAATGAGAACGATATTGGCGCTTATGCTACCGCCAGTTACCGCCAGTATGAAAAGCTGTGTATGTACCTGGATGGGTTTCCACGCTGGATATCGGATAAAGGCCCGTTAAAACGCTACCATTTTCTCTTTGAAAATAAGGATACCACCAAGGTGGCCGGCAAAGAGCTGGTGCCGGTTTATATTGAGGAAAATGTATCCCACAACTATTTTCAACGCAGCCCGCAACGGAAGAACCAGGTGATAGAAGGGCAGAAGAAAGTGGATTATGGTGATTTTATAGATACACACGGTGTAGGTGTTATCCTGAACCGGCTCTATGAAGATATTAATATATACGATCCCGTTATTGTGGCTTTTACCCGGCAGTTCATCAGCCCTATATCAGACGCAGGCCCCACCTTTTACAAGTATTTTATACAGGACACTGTTGTGGAGGATAATACGAAGCTGGTACGCCTTTCTTTAATGCCCCGGAATACGAACGGGCTGCTGTTCACCGGCACGCTTTACATTACACTGGATGGGCATTACACGGTAAGAAAACTAAACCTGCATACCAATAAGGATATGAACCTGGGCCTGGTGCGCAATTTCTCCGTTATCCAGGATTTTGAGCAGGATAGTGTTACGCATAAATTCCACCTGTCTTATTCCGATGTGATCACAGACTTTGGGTTAACCAAAGGCAGCTCCGGCCTGTTTGGCGAAAGGCTGGTGCTTTTCAGCAATTTTGTAACCGGTCAGCCCATTGCAGACAGCCTTTTTAAAAAGGATTACACCATTGAATACAAGCCCCGTTTACAACCAGATAGTTTTTTCCTGGACTACCGGCTCAATAGTTTATCGTCAACAGAAGCCCGCACCTATAAGAACATCGACAGCCTGCTGCACATGCCTTCTTATAAGCTCACTACCGACATAATTAATATGAGCGCCACGGGTTATAAGTCCTTTGGCCACATCAGTGCAGGACCTGTTTTTAGTTTCCTCAGCTATAATCCCGTGGAAGGCTGGAAACCCAGGCTGGGAGGGCGTACTACCACCTATTTCAGCAAGCGGTATTACCTGGATGGTTACCTGGCATATGGTACGAAAGACCAGCAATTCAAGTATTTTGGCAGCGCCACCTATTCCTTTAACAACCGCTCTGTTTACAGGTATCCCATGCATTTTCTGCGGGTAGGCTACCGGCATGATACAAACATTCCCGGCACCGATGATGAATACGTGGAAAGTAATCTTTTACTGTCCATTAATAGCGGGAATAATACCAAATACCTGTACAACAATATTTTTCGAGTGGATTATGTGTATGAGTTTGGCAACCACCTGCTGGCGGGGCTGATGCTTAAGTATAAAAAACAGCGTCCTGCCGGAAGCCTTTTCTTTGCACAGAATACGGATACGCTTAGCTCCCTGCAAACAAATGAGCTCTCTGCTACCTTCCGCTGGGCGCCGCATGAGCAATTTTACCAGAGTGATCTGGGCCGTTTTAGTGTTGCAAACCGTTATCCTATACTAACATTGAACTATACCCATGGTTTTAAAGCGCTGAGCGGTGAATATAATTATAACCGTTTTGACGTTAGCCTCTACAAAAGGTGCTACTGGGCGCCCTTTGGGTATACGGATATAACTGGTTATGCAGGCTATATTGCAGGAGCATTACCCTGGCCTTTGCTGGAGGTGCACCAGGGTAACCAAACGCTGGGTTACAGCGAAAGCGGTTTTAATATGATGAACTACCTGGAGTTTGTAAGCGATCACTTTGCAGGCATAAGTATTGATCATTCTTTTAAAGGCTTCTTTTTTGACCGCATACCATTAATAAAGAAATTAAAATGGCGGGAAGTAATATCCTGCCGCCTGTTGTATGGCGGCTTACGGGCAGAGAACCAGCCCGGCGCGAACGGCGCTTTAAAATTCCCGGTAAAGGATAATATAACGGCCACTTATACATTGAACAACGGGCCGTATTTTGAGGCAGGTGCAGGCATTACCCGTATTTTTAAGATCCTGCGTATAGATGTGATCCGGCGTTTTTCCTACCTGGATCATCCTTCAGTATCACAATGGAGCGTACGGGGAGGAGTAAACTTTGAGCTGTAAGGGTGATCCAGGTAGGAAAATCCGGATCATCGCTTATTCAGTGTTTCCAGATATTTAACCACATCTTCACGCAAGGGCCCTTTAGCTTTAATAGCCTCCACAACCTGCTCATGTTTAAGATTGGCGAATTGCCGGTGCAGGTATTCTACTTCACTGGGATCGTTAGCATCAACCCGTATTCTATCCTGCTGGCCCACGTTTGATTTATTGTCTGCCATAACATTAGCATTTTAAGTAAAAAAAAATGGTCTATCATTAGTTTAAACACATACATCATGCCGGAGGTTGGCCAGTAAAGGCTGCCGGACCATTCCCTGGTCAATTATGGCTGTCCTTTCCCTCCTGAAGAACCATAGATCTGCCCGGTGGCAAAACTAGCATCGCTTGCTGCAAGCTGAACATAAATAGAGGCAAGCTCCACGGGCTGGCCCGGGCGGCCCAGTGGCGTATCACCGCCAAAGTTTTTAAGCTTTTCCTGTGTAGCGCCGCCGCTGACTTGTAAAGGTGTCCAGATCGGACCCGGAGCCACACCGTTAACACGGATGCCTTTTGGGCCAAGCTGCTTTGCCAGCGATTTAACATAGTTGGCTGTTGCTGCTTTTGTTTGCGCATAATCATATAGATCCGGAGATGGATCATAAGCTTGCTCTGATGTTGTACCAATAATGGCTGAACCGGGTTTTAAATGCGGCAGGGCTGCTTTAATGATCCAGAACGGTGCATAGATATTAGTTTTCATAGTAGCATCAAAATCTTCCGTAGTCACTTCCAGGATCGATGGCCTGGTTTGTTGCCGTGCGGCATTACAAACTACAATATCTAATCCATTAAGCTGCTGTACTGCCTTTGCCACCAGGTCGCGGCAAAATTGCTCTTCCCGTATATCACCAGGTATAGCCACCGCCTTTCGGCCTGCTGCCTTAATTAGTTCAACTACTTCCCGGGCATCTGCCTCTTCAGCCGGCAGGTAATTGATCGCAACATCGGCGCCTTCCCGGGCATAGGCAATGGCGGCTGCACGCCCCATGCCGGAATCGCCTCCGGTAATTAATGCCTTACGTCCGCTTAAACGGCCGGAACCTTTATAGGACGTTTCGCCATGATCCGGGCGGGGCTCCATCTTTCCAGCTAAACCGGGCCAGGGCTGGCTTTGCGCGTTAAATGGCGGCTTGGGATATTTTGTAGTCGGATCTTCAAGTCCCGGTGTACCGGATGTACGGGATTGAGCGGTACCTGTTATAATAAAAGATGGGGCTGCCGCTAACGCTGCCAGGCCTCCTATTGCCTTACGGCGGCTTATTTTGTTTGACTGGTCCATATACTAACATTAAGATTTAGATAGTTAATATGATTGATTAGCTATTACTAGCTGGTTCATTGCTTACTATTACGAACCGTTACAAAGTTTACGCCATGTCTATGCAATGTATCCCTCATGAATGCCATTATAAAAATTGATGACAGGGTTGGGGAATTTTCATGCTGTACCGGGGAGCTGCACTCCACACCATGGAATGGCACTGGGCTTAAGCCTGGCCAGTCTCTACGTGAATGGCGTTACAAAAGAGCGTGCCGGGTACGCGCAATTGGGCAGACGTGTACATGCAGGATATGAAAAAGATGAAATTCAAATACCAGGTAAAAAAACTTTTTGTGCAGGATCAGGATGTATCGTATTTTATGACATCCATATGGGGAGATGGTACTCTTTGCCTCCGGCTGGTACCAGGTAGGCAGGAATGGTATTAGGTGATTGAATGTCATCTTTGATCCAAGGCCGGTACTGGCCGGATCGTAGCCTGGATCCTGCATAAAATGAATAATATTTTTCATTTTGTCCCCATTCAGAATTACCGGTCGTCCCTAGGGTATAAACCAATAAAACTTACAAAAATGAAAGAGTTCTTATTTGTATTCAGAGCAGATTACAAAACAATGCCCCAGGCGTCACCGGAACAAATGCAGGCCAATACCCAAAGATGGATGAACTGGGTGGCAGGGATTGCCGCACAGGGTAAGCTGGTTGACCGGGGCAACCGGCTGGTAAGCACTGGCAATGTATTAAGAAGTGACGGTATCATCTCTGATGGGCCTTATACGGAGATCAAGGAATCCATCCTGGGCTACACCCTTGTAAAAGCATCCTCCCTGGCTGAAGCAACCGAGCTTGCAAAGGATTGCCCGATCTTATCATTCGGTGGCAATGTAGAGATCCGGGAAATTAATGCACTGTAATTCATTATTATAGCCCTTGCAAATTTGCAGGGGCTTTTTATTATGCAACAGGATAACTTAATACCGCACTTATTCAGAACGGAGTACAGCAAAATAGTGGCTGTGCTTTATCATTCGTTTAATTTAAAGCATCTTGAAACTGCTGAAGATATAGCAAGTGAAACCTTTCTGAAAGCCACTGAAGTGTGGAGTATTAAAGGGATCCCCGAAAATCCAACTGCCTGGCTTTACACCGTGGCAAAGAACAAAACCAAAGACTTTTTTAAGCACAATGCTGTTGTTGAAAGGCAGGTTAAAGAAGCTAAACAATTAAATGATATTGAAGCAGCGCAGGAGTTTGACTTCAGCGATCAAAATATAGCCGACAGCCAGCTGGCCATGATCTTTGCAGTTTGCAATCCCGGCAATTCAGTAGAAGCTCAGATCTGTCTGGCCCTTCAGATCCTTTGCGGGTTTAGTGTGGAAGAAATTGCAAATGCATTTTTAACAAAAACCGAAACAATTAAAAAGCGTTTACAAAGAGCCCGGACCAACCTTCGCAATGGTGATTTCCAGATCAAGATTTTAAGTGAAGCGGAAATTAAAACCCGTTTAGAAAGTGTTTTAAAAACTTTATACCTGTTGTTTAATGAAGGATATTTCTCCCGGACCAATAACCAGTTGATCCGTAAGGACCTTTGTTCTGAAGCGGTACGCTTAGCATATATCCTTACGGAGAACAGCCTGACCAACACGCCGGAGGCGAACGCGCTGCTTTCCTTAATGTGTTTTCAAAGCTCACGTCTTGACGCAAGAATAAGCGATAACGGGGAAGCCATTCTGCTGGAGGACCAGGACAGGAATTTGTGGGATCAGGACTTAATTGAAAAAGGAAATCATTATTTAGTAAATGCCTGTCAGGGCAATGAAATTTCAAAATATCACCTGGATGCAATGCTTGCATACTGGCATACCACCCCAACGGACGATAACAAGTGGCAGCATATTTTGCAGCTGTACAACCAGCTTATTATTATTGAATACTCGCCCGTAACTGCGTTGAACCGGGCATTTGCGTTTGCAAAAGTATTCGGTCATGAAAAAGGTATAAAGGAAGCGGAGAAGCTAAAACTGGATGAACATGCCTATTATCATTCCCTGCTGGGGTATTTGTATGCGGATGTAAACAATGACCAAGCCATTTACCATTATGAAAAAGCGGTTGGGCTAACAAAGTCCAGGATGGAAAAACAAACCCTCTCAAAGGAAATAAAACGGCTGACTGAAAAGAAGGCAGGGGGTTAATGAAGCTCCCCGGTGTTTATCCCATTCCTTACCGCATACTCCCGCGCCGCATTTTCCCTATGGCTCCTGGTGTTCCATATTTTTCGTAGAATGCATCAAGAACCGATGCAGATGCCTATTCCGGCGTTCCGCCGTGGGAACGACATTTTTTATGCACATCTATCTGATTTTGTTTTATTAGGAAGTTTGGTTTTTTTTATGCTTTTTTATTTTACCGGTAGCGGTAAATTATAAAGGACTTATTTATGATGAGTAAAAAGATTATAGCGCTGTTCATTTTAACAATAGCATCTCAGATTTCATATTCCCAGGCCCCGCAATATATTTATAGGAATGCAAAAGATAGCCTCCGGGATTTTTATGTGGTAAGGCAACCCACTGACAGTATAAAAGGTGTTATCGTCCTGATAAGTATAGGATTGTCAGATAGTGCCAAGAAGGCCGCTTATGAAAAAGGGATCCTGTTAATGACTGCGGTGCCCACAGATAATTATCTTGATTTTCTTACAGGCAAGCTGGTGCCGGAGCGGCTGGATTCAATGGTCAGTGAAGCAATACTAAAGTATAAGATCCCCGGGAGAAAAATAGTGATTGGCGGAATGTCTGCTGCCGGAACAGCGGCAGTCAGGTTCGCGGAATACTGTTCGCAGGGAAAAAGTGCTTTCGGTATAAGGCCATTGGCTGTATTTGCGGCAGATCCTCCATTAGACTATGAGCGGCTTTATAATGAATCAGAGAATGCTGTTCTAAGGAATTATAGCGCTGATGCCGTCACGGAGGGTAAACAGCTGATGTCTTTCTTTAAAGACAAACTGAAAGGAACTCCCGGCGATAACAGGCCCGCGTATCAGCGGGCATCGCCTTTCAGCCATACCGTGAAACAGGGCGGAAATGCATCTGTTCTCACGGATATGCATGTAAGAATGTATGCAGAGCCGGATATAAACTGGTGGATCAATAATAGAAGAAAAGATCTTTATGATTTAAATGTTTTGGATATAGCTGCTTTTATCAATCAGTTAAAATTACTCGGTAACAATAAAGCAGAATTAATTGCGACAAGCGACAAAGGATACAGCAAAGATGGAAGCAGGCATCCTCATTCCTGGAGTATTGTTGATGAAGCAGATCTGCTGAACTGGTGCATACATATATTTGAAGATCATTAAGATGGATCTGCTATTTCTGCTTAATCATTATACGCTCTTGCTTCCAGCCTGTACCCGTTCTTCAATAATGCCTTATCTACTTCTACCTGCACCTTTTTTTGCTCTCCCTGCATCAGGTGAAAATAGGAGTCGCTGATCAAAGCCGGTAAGATCTGTTTATTGTTATTGTCCAGCAGCTGCACGCGTACACCAACGGCGGCAGATTGTTTAGATCGGTTAGTAACGGTGAATATAAGATACCTGCCGGATGATACCGGCGCGCTTACAGCGACAGCAGTCCGTGGCAATGTATTCAACGCAGTATAATTCAAATATTCTTTCCCCAGCAGGTAAGTATTTCCGGATGCTAACACACCTTTATCATCATATAATTTCAACCGCAGGAAATACACGGCAGATAAACCGGTTGTATCATCCAGCACAGTAAAGGCATCGCTTAAAGAAGTTGCATTTACCTGTAACGTTGTTTTTTTCCCATATCCAATAACCAGCTTACCATCTGCATTATAAACACTCGCTTCTGCAGTCAGCTTATGCAATGTATGTGGTGTGTTATTGACCACCTTTACCATTCGTGTGGCCGGGTTCCATTGAATATGCACAGGCTCACAAGCTGATCTGGCCCCAAAATAAGCGCCCGTCAGGTCGTAATAGTAATCATAGGTTTGCCAGATCATGGAAGGGTAGGCCGACTGGCTCATCCAGATCAGCAAGCCGGATGCGTCATTCCACATATGATCATTCCATGCTTCAAACATGGCTTTCATGGTTTCAAGGTTCAGCAGTTGTGCTTTTTTACAAAAATCTTCCAGGGTAGCAGCCTTACCATAACTTTTATTAATATCGTTGATATATTTTACCGGGTCGGCTCCACCGCCCATGGCGCCATCTGTACTAAAAAAATGCCTGGCCCACATATTATCCTTGCTGTTAACAGCCTCCGGGGTAGGAGGGATCCAAAACTCCTGCGGCATAAATTTTTTAAAGCTCTCCGGGTTCACAAACGTGGCCATGCCCAATTCACTGCGCATGCCCCAGCTATTGCTGGAAAAGAGATAGCCATTATGTGGGTCCGTGAAATAGGTCTTTGGATCAACGTTAGCCCAGATGCCGCTGCCGGAAAGGTTTTTACTGCCGCCCTGTATGGAGAAGTTAGGATTGGCCACACCGGCGTTTGAACGGGGCAAATATAACCTGCTCTCCCCGTCATATTGTTGAATAGCGGCAGTAATAACATTGCTGATAGCGCCATGTGCATCACCGCCAGGTACGCCTTCATTGGCGCCGCACCATATTACAACAGCCGGGTGGTTCCTGAACTTTTTAAGCTTTTCTATAACATTATTCCTGAACATCGCCAGGCTGTCAATACCGCCCATGTTATTCAGCCAGAAATCGTCCCAGATCATAATGCCGTATTTATCGCAGTAGTCATAAAAAGCATTATCCGTTACTTCTCCTGTCCAGTTGCGGATCATGTTAAAATGCATAGCCTTGTGCAGGCGTATGCGAGTGTCATAGTCGCTGCCCCTTGCTTTCAGCATATAGTCCGACATGCCCCAGTTGCCGCCTTTTACCAGCACCGGTACATCGTTCACGTATAAACGCATAGGCCCGTTCAGGGAAGTGGTGTCGCTGGATATTTTGCGGATGCCAAAAGCCTGTGTTGTTTTGTCTGTGATAGTGTTGCCGGTTTCAAATAACAGCCTGCAGGAATAAAGGAATGGATCGCCATATCCATTGGGCCACCAGAGATGGGGATGTTGGATTGTTTGGGCGGGAAGGCTGTATTCCTGGCTGCTTCCCGGCGCCAGGGTAATGGCTTTGCTATTGATGGTAATATTACCTGGTGTGATCACGGCTTTTAGTGTGCCGGTAATGGCAGCAGGGGAGGCGTTCGTGAGCCGGGCAGATACTGTGATGTTTGCTGTGCTGGTATCCGGTATATCGGTACGGATCCAGGGATCAGCAATGCTCACCGGGCCTGTAACGTTAATGGCTACTGTATCGGTAATACCGCTGTTCAAGCCGGGTACGGCCGGCATCCAGTCCCAGCTACCGCTGCAAATATAGGTGGGGCTTTCCCAGTTAGCCAGGCCATGATCATGGGCAGGATCGTATTTAGGAGGAGAGATCAGCACCGCAATGGCGTTCTTACCTTTTGGAAGCAGCAGAGAGGTAATATCATAGATGCCCCGCTGCATATGCCCGTGTAAGTTACCCAGGTGTTTACCATTGAAATAGATGTCTGCGTATTTATTGATGCCGTTAAATTTTAACCATACACGTTGCTGCGGCTGTACCGCTATTGCCGGAAATTCCGTTCTGTACCAGAAAGGCCGGTTATATTTTGTAGCATCCACCCGGTAAATATTATCCGCATAATCCGGATCCTTTTCCAGGCCTGCTTTTACATAGGCGTAAAACACCGTGCCGGGTACAATCGCTGGCACCCAATCCCGGTCAGGAAAACCCGGGCTGGCAACAGCAGCGGCGTGTTCCTGTACTGCTGCCTGCGGAGATACTTTCCAGTGAAGACCTTGGCCATATAATAAGGTACCGGTTACCAGGGATAAGAGCAGCAATGTAATTGACTTCATAAAGTGGTGAAATGTTTCCGCAATAATAGAAATATTTTGCTAAACCGGTTTAGTTATGTTAAAATGATGTTTTTTATAGACTATTAATCTCAAGACATATAAGAGAATACAAATTATATAAATATTAATATGTTAATGATCTTGTGCGGGAAATTCTTTTATCCTTTATTTGCTAAATCAGTTTAGCATGTTTCACGCGTATGAAAAGTTTCCTTTACCTGCTACTGACGGGCTTTTTGGGGGTGTCTGCAGCGGCGCAGACCGGGCCTGTGTTCAATAATGACGATTGCCATTGCTATAGAGGCTTGCCACGTTTTATTATCTTGCCGCAAAATTAAATTATAGTGAAGCAGATCCAGTTAATTATCGTTTGTACGCTTGTATGTTGTATTCACCGCGCAGCCGCACAATCACCGGCTAGCCTGGTGAACCCCTTTGTAGGCGCCAGTACCAGCGTAGGCGCTGCCGGCACCTATCATGGGTTGGGAAAAACATTTCCGGGTGCTACCACTCCCTATGGTATGGTGCAGCTTAGTCCCAATACCATCACCGGCGGCGATAACGGTTCCGGTTACAGCTACGAACATACAAGCATAGAAGGATTTGCATTTACCCAGATGAGCGGTATTGGCTGGTATGGTGACCTGGGCAACTTCCTCGTAATGCCCACAACAGGGCCTTTAAAAACACAGGCAGGTAAGCCGGGTACAAAAGAAGGCTATCGTTCAGAATATCTTAAATCAAGTGAAAAAGCTGCAGCCGGATACTATTCAGTGCAACTGTCAGATCATAACATCAAAGCTGAAATGACGGCTGCACCGCATAGCGGTATCTTAAGGTTTACGTTCCCTGCTAACCAGCAGTCAAGGATCCAGATCGATCTCGCACGCAGGGTGGGCGGCACTTCCACCAGCCAGTATGTGAAAGTAGTGAATGACAGCACCATCAGGGGATGGATGAAATGCACGCCGGATGGCGGCGGCTGGGGTAATGGCGATGGCCATGCAGATTATACCGTTTATTTCTACGCAGTATTCAGCAAGCCCCTGCGGCATTATGGCGTATGGAGCGCTGATATTCCCGATAGCTGGCCCCGCAAGCTGGAAGATGTGACCAGCGACCGTTACCAGCAGCAGGTAGGCCATGCAGCCATCCTGAACGGCGTTAAAGAAAAAGAAGGGAAACACCTGGGCTTTTTTACGGAGTTTGATACTAAGGCAGGAGAGCAGGTGTTCATGAAAGCGGGCATTTCCTTTGTAAGCATGGAAGGTGCGGCAGCTAACCTGCAGCACGAAATAAAGGACTGGAATTTTGATAAAGTACATAGCCGTGCACGTGAGCTGTGGAACAGGGAGCTTTCCCGCATACAGGTAGCCGGCGGCACAAAAGAAGAGCAGCAGGTATTTTATACTGCCTTATACCATACCATGATAGATCCGCGCATTGTGCAGGATGTAGATGGTAAATACACAGGCGGGGATGGTAAGGTACATAAGGGCGGCACTTTCCGCAAACGCACCATTTTCAGCGGATGGGATGTGTTCCGCAGCCAGATGCCCCTGCAAACCATTATCAATCCTTCACTGATCAATGACCTGGTTAATTCGCTGGTTACACTGGCGCAGGAAAAGAATAAAGATTACCTGGAACGCTGGGAGCTGCTCAATGCTTATTCCGGCTGTATGCTGGGCAATCCCGCTGTATCAGTGATCGCAGATGCCTATACAAAAGGGATCCGCAATTATAATGTGCCGGAAGCATACCGTCTTTCGGTTAATTCGGTAGAGCGCTTTGGCAATGGTGATAAAGGTTACACGCCGGGAAATCTTTGCCTTTCCTATACACTGGAATATGCTTATACCGATTGGTGCGTATCACAGCTGGCTAAAGCGCTGCATCACCCGGATGATGAAAAGAAATACGCTTTAAGAGGAGAGAACTATAAAAAGATCTTTGACGCGGAGAAAGGATGGTTCAGGCCCCGCGACACCGCCGGTAACTGGCTGCCATGGCCGGATGCAGGCCGCATGACGGCCTGGTATGGCACCATGGAAAGCAATCCTTACCAGCAGGGATGGTTTGTGCCCCAGGATGTAGATGGGATGGTAGCGCTCATGGGAGGAAAAGAAAAAGTGATCAGCGATCTTGAGTCATTCTTTAAACATACGCCGGAAAATATGATGTGGAATGACTATTACAATCATGCCAATGAGCCGGTGCATCACGTGCCTTTCCTGTTTAACAGGCTGGGAAAGCCCTGGTTAACACAGCAATGGACCAGGGCCATTTGCCGCAGGGCCTATCATAACAGCGTAGAAGGGCTGGTAGGTAATGAAGATGTAGGGCAGATGTCGGCCTGGTATGTGCTGGCAGCTATTGGCCTGCACCCTGTATGCCCGGGCGATACCCGGCAGGAGATCACCAGCCCGGTGTTTGACCAGGTAAGCTTAAAGCTGGAGAAGGGCAGCTTTACCATCAAAGCCATCAACAATTCACCAGAGAATATTTATATCCAAAGCGCAAGGCTGAATGGGAAGCCGCTTAACCAGTGCCACATCGACTACCGGGAAATTGCTAAGGGCGGTTTGCTGGAGCTGGTAATGGGGCCTGCACCCGCTCAGCAATGGGGAATTAACTAATACAAGCACATGCGAAGAAAACTACTGTTATTGTTCATGGCTGCAGCGGGCTTACAGGCAAAAGCGCAGCAAGGTCCTGCACCTTTTCAGCAGGGCGACCGTGTTGTTTTTGTTGGCAACAGTATTACCGACGGGGGCCACTATCATTCCTATATCTGGCTGTACTACATGACCCATTTTCCGGGCAGGCGCATTACCTGCCTCAATGCAGGGATAGGAGGGGATGTTATTACCCAGATATATGAGCGGTTTGAGGATGATGTGCTTTCAAAAAAGCCCACGGTGCTTACTCTTACCTGGGGCATGAATGATACCGGTTACTTTGAATGGTACAAGGCAGATGGAAAGGATACCATGCAGAAAAAGCTGGAACGTTCGTATAGCAGTTACCGTTTGGTGGAAGATAAGCTGAAAAAGCGCGCGGATATTAAGAAGATCTTCATTGGCGGTTCACCTTACGATGAAACAACTAAGTTCACGGATAAAAATATCTTCCCTCACAAAGCCGAAGCCCTGACCGAAGTAGTAGCCTTCCAGGAACAGGCGGCAAAAAAGAACGGATGGCCGTTTGTTGATTTTTACCATCCTATGAGAACTATCAATCAACGCGAGCAGCAGCGGGATTCCACTTTCAGCCTTACGCCCGGTGACCGTATCCATCCGGATAATGATGGCCATATGGTAATGGCGTACCTGTTCCTGAAGGCCCAGGGCCTTGCTGACAAACCAGTTGCCGGCATAAAGATCGATGCCGCCACCAAAAAGGTGCAGCAGGCGCTGAACTGTAAGATCAATGGGCTAACAGCAACAGCATCCGGTATCAGTTTTGGCTACCTGGCGCAGTCGCTCCCTTACCCGCTGGATACTATTCCGCGCGGCTGGGGTAATCATAATAAACAGGCAGATGCACTGAAAGTAGTGCCTTTTATGAAAGAGTTCAACCAGGAAATATTGCAGGTGAGCGGGCTACAGGCAGGTAACTATAACCTGTTGATGGATGGTGAAAAAGTAGGCGTTTACGATGCCGCGCAGCTGGCTGCAGGTATTAACCTGGCTGAAAATACCCGCACTCCGGAATACCAGCAGGCGATCCAGATCCGGGAATTGAATGAGGAGCGCTGGGACATTGAAAGACGTTTGAGAATGTATGCCTGGATAGAATTTGATTTCCTGAAACCAAGAGGAATGCTTTTCAAAGATAATAATGCAGCAATGGATTCTGTGAATGCCCATGCAGCAATAGATTGGGCCGTAGGGGGTAACAAGGATAACTTTTCCCGCGCCCGTTACAAAGCCCTGCGTGAAGTATGGCAGGGAGAAATGAACATCCTTACAGATAAAATTTACCAGATCAATCAACCAAAGCTGCACACCATTACCATTGCAGCAGCCAGATAGCCCGACTTATGAAGAACACTTTCAGCATTAGTTTATTACTGCTAAGCATACTGTATACCTCAGCGTTGCTGGCGGCAAAGGTGGATACTGTTACTACGTTCAGTGCTGCCATGCACAAAGAGATCAAGGCCGTTGTGATCACCCCGCGTAATTACAGCAGCAAAAGCAGGTTGCCGGTGCTTTACCTGCTGCATGGGTTTAGCGGTAACTACAGCGACTGGGTGAAAAAAGATACGGGGCTGGCAAAGCTAACAGACGAATACCACATGATCATTGTATGCCCGGACGGCGATTTTGCCAGCTGGTATTTTGACAGCCCGGTAAAAGCCGGCTCAAAGTATGAAACCTATGTTGCAGGTGAGCTGGTGAGCTGGATCGATCAGCATTATTCCACGATTGCAAGCCGTAACGGCAGGGCTATTGCGGGATTGAGCATGGGTGGGCATGGCGCGCTGTACCTGGCTTTCCGGCATACCAATACTTTTGGCGCAGTGGGCAGCATGAGCGGGGGAGTAGACCTGCGCGCTTTTCCGCAAAGCTTTGGGCTGGATGAGGTGCTGGGAAAATACAGCGAGAACCCGGAGCGTTGGGAAAAGAACAGTGTAGTGAACATGCTGTACCTGGTAACACCCAATCAGCTGGCTATTACTATTGATTGCGGAGCAGACGATTTCTTTATCCGGTATAATAACAAGCTGCATGAAGCGCTGCTGGAGCGGAATATACCGCATGACTATACCGTAAGGCCCGGCGCACATGCCTGGGAATACTGGTCTAATTCCATCCGGTACCAGGCCTTGTTCTTTCATCAATACTTTGAGAAAAATAATTGATTTAATTTGCTAAACCGGTTTAGTAATCGTATTTTAGTATCATCAGCCAGATCAGAGGATTTTTAATACTATACCACGCTAACAGAACTTTTGGGGCAACCTAATCACTGATACAAATAAACCACGCCAATTTATGATAAAACGAATTCCCGTTTTAGTGCTAATGGCATCGGCATTGGTGTATGCATCCTGCAAAAAAGAGGGCTTCCTTACTGCCACCTCTACCACCAACCTGACCGAACAAACTATTTTTGCCGACAGTTCCAGGACCGTTGGTTTCTTAGCAAATATTTATTCCAATACAGGGTTAAGCACAAGCCTGAGCCGCTTTTCCTATAACTATGTTGTTTGCGGCGGGCTGGAGGCAGCCTGTGATGAAGCGGAACCCTCACATGCTTTTTCTACACCCGCTACACAATTTGCCACCGGTACAGTAAATGCCGGCATCATTGGGGAAGAGCCGTACAAGACCTGCTACAGCAACATCCGCGCAGTGAACGTATTAATTAAGAACCTTCCCAACGCGCCGTTAAGGCCTGCTTACAAAACCCAGATGGTAGCAGAAGCCCGCTTTCTGCGCGCCTGGTATTATGCTTTGCTGGTGCAGCATTACGGAGGTGTGCCGCTGGTAGGCGATACCCTGCTTACCTATGATAAACCCATTAAGGCAAAGCGGAATACTTATGCGGAGTGTGTAGATTACATCCTCTCTGAATGCGATGCTGCTGCCGCCATACTGCCTTCCACGCAAATGGGCCTCAACTACGGACGCGCTTCCAAAGGAGCCTGCCTGGCGTTGAAAGCACGGGTGCTGTTATATGCAGCCAGCCCGCTGTTCAATGGCACCACATTGCCGGCAGATGCAGGCCCGGGTGGCGGAGTGGAAGTAGATCCTGCACTGGTAGGTTATCCCACGTTTGATATGAACCGCTGGAAGCTGGCGGAGAATGCCGCCCAGGCAGTAATTGCCATGGGCGTGTATTCTTTGAATACAGTGAATAATTACCAGACAAGCTTACCGGGTTATGGGTTCCAGGGATTATTTCCTTTGCGTGTGAATACGGAATACATTTTTGAATTGATGCGGCCTACGGGTAACAGTGATCTTGAAAACATATGCCTGCCTCCATCCCGGGGCAGCAATGGTTCCGGCTCTTTCCCTTACCAGGGGCTGGTGGATGCTTTCCCCATGAAAAATGGAAAGCCCATCACCGACCCAACTTCAGGCTATAATCCTGCTGATCCTTATAAAGACCGTGACCCAAGATTGCAATACAGCATTATCCGGGATCAAACGGTATTGCTGGTGCGTACCAGTAACGGACAAACGAACGGATCAGCTCCTGTGAACATTTTCGTGGGCAATTATAACGGCATCCTCACCGGGCAGGATGCAGTGCACCAGGGTACCCTTACAGGGTATTACAATAATAAGATGCTGGACCCTGCCGCCATTGCAGCTACCCTCAGCTTTGGCAGCAACAGGGTAATGCCGCTGATACGCTACGCCGAAGTATTGCTGAACTATGCAGAAGCTGCCAATGAATATGAAGGTCCTACCGGGAATGTATATGCCGCTGTGGAAGCAGTACGGCAGCGTGCAGGACTGGACCCTTACCAGCTGCCCACCGGCCTTTCACAGGCTGAAATGCGCACGCGGATCCAGAATGAGCGAAGGATAGAGCTGGCGTATGAAGGGCACCGCTTCTGGGATGTGAGAAGATGGAAGATAGCGCCGCAAACAGAGAACATACAATCCATGGGAATGGAAGTGAACCGCAATGGTGGCGCTGTTACCTACAAGCCATTCAACGTTACCAAGCATAATTTCCGCCCGGCAATGTACCTGTGGCCGTTCCCGCTTTCAGAAACGGGTAAGTCGCCCGAATTAGTTCAAAACCCAGGTTATTAATCTTAATCCCGCATGATATGAATCGCTCTATACTCTTCATAGCCGCCTGTATCGTTTTCCTTGCTTCCTGTAAAGTGGAGGAGATTGCCCCGGTAGCTGAAGCGCCCAAGAATTTAACCGGCCGCTGGAAAATTATTAAGGCTACCCGGAATGGTACGGACATTACCAATGTTTTTGATTTTACGCAGTTCAGGCTGCGGTTTGATTCCACGGGCAATTACACGCTGGAGAATAAGCTGCCCTTCCTCGTGAAGGCAAACGGGAAGTATGCGCTGGATGATCCGGAATACCCGTTCAAGCTTACGCTTACGCCTGAAGGAGGTACTGCTATCACTACCTCGCTCAATTATCCAACGAGTGCCGGCGTGAGGCTGTTAAACCTCAGCTTCGTTCCCGGCTGTGAGCTGAATGCCTATATCTATACACTGTCAAGGGACAACTGATTTTTGAAAACTTACCTGATTATTATATGTTACCACGTTTACGTATCAAAGGACAGAGGATCTGGATGCTGGCTGCGCTGCTGATAGTGGCCGTTATTTTCAGCTTCTGTCATATAAAGATCACTAAGGTCACCATTCCCGCATCTGCCAAGGTAGGGGATGTGGTGCCTATTCAACTGGATATTGATGTATCCTGTAACTCCGATGGTTCCGATAAGCTGATCCTGGGAGTGCTGATGCCCAAAGGCTGGAAAGGTGCACAGAACTTAACCGCCACTTACAAAGGCAGTAAAGGGGACGGCAGCTTTGTAATGACGCCGCTCAGCACCCTGGCCCCGCATGGGGATGGGAAGAACTGGCCGGATTACATGCGCGCAACATTTGGTATTGCCGGCAACCTGATAGATGATATGGAATGGGTAGTGATGCAAAGCGATGTGCCGTTCACCTATAGCAATGGCACCAAGATCACCGGCTCTATTTTCCTTAAGCTGAAGGTTGGGGCTGACGATAACCCCACCCTTGTAAAGCTGGCGTATGTAGTGGCTAATACCACCAATGGCTTTACTTCAGATGGCAACGTGGATGCAGGTTACGGACCTACTGCGGAATATTATAACGAATATATCGGCGACTGTTTTACGGTAACCGGCGGAAGCGGCGACCTGGTTGACTTCTGTAATCCGCAGCTCACCACTATTTCACCGCCCAAGTCCCTGGATAATGACCTGGTGACCATCACCTTCGATTCTAATGTAGCCAATACAGCCCTTTCAGGAAGCAGTGAAGTATACCTCTGCGCCACGGGTACCACCAATGATGGTAAAACGATCATTATCTGTGAGCAAACCAGCAAAACACTGATGAAGCTCACGGGCAGGGGACGGTATGAGATCACCCTCTGGCCACGCTCGTTCTTTGGTATCAACGATAGCCAAACGGTCACTAATATGACCTACTATATCCGGGATAAATCCGGTACCAAGCAGGTTGGCTATGGTAATACCACTGCTCCCTTCACTTATAAGTTTAAATGTGGCTGATCATTGCTACTACCAAAATCATCGTTTAAAACTGATTCTATGCGCTATTGGTACTATAATATATGCCTGATCGGTGTAGCCTGTCTGCTGGCGCTTCCGCATACTACGCGCGCCTTTCAGCCGGCACAGGATACCACCACAAAGAGCATGGCTCATCCCGGATGGGCAAATGGCACGGTTGTGAATGAATTTAATGAACCCCTGCCCGGTGTAAAGGTGGTTGTTAAAAATAAAGCAGCTGCAGTATTCACGGATAAGAACGGGCATTTTGAAATAGATGCGCCCGCAGGCGCCACGCTTGTGTTTTCGTATAAGGATTACTATGCCCGTGAATTGCCCGTAAAAGCAGGAAAGGCGCTGGATGTGCAGCTAACGGATGCTTTCCTGAGATCGCCACAGCAGGTGAACATGCTGTATGAGCGGGTTGACCGTTCACGCGTGCTGGGCGCCGTATCCACCATCTATACCAACCAGCTTACCACCACGCCGGCTTCCCTGTACGTATATGCGTTCCCGGGCCAAATGTCGGGTGTGTACACCAAACAGAACAGCGGGTTCACCTCTTTCAATGTAAATGAAATATCCTCTCCCGAGGTGATTGGACAAACGCTGGTAAATGCAAGCTCCAATAACAACCGGTCAACAGATAATTCAGAGATTGCCCTGAGCGTACGCGGGCAAACGCCTATAACAGTGATCGACGGTGTACAGCGGGAGATCTCTTCCATTGATCCGGAATCCATTGAATCCATTTCAGTGCTGAAAGATGGCTTCTCTACCTTATTGCTGGGCAATAACAGCTCACACCCCGTGGTGCTGGTCACTACGCGCAGGGGAGAGCTGGGGCGCCCGCGTATTTCGTTTACAGCGCAATCCGGCGTACAACAGTCATTGGGCCTGCCAAAGCCGCTGCCGGCCTACCAGTATGCCTATCTCCTGAATGAAACGCTGGCAAATGACGGCAAGCCCCCGCTGTATAGTGAGGAGGATTTCAATGCTTACCGGCAGCATACCGATCCCATTGGCCATCCGGATGTGAACTGGTTTAATACCCTGCTGCGGAAGTATTCTCCCATCTCCAACTATAAGCTGAACGTGAACGGGGGTACGAACGTAGCGCGTTATTCCGTGTCACTAAGCTATTTTGACCAGGAAGGGATCTTTAAAACCAGCCCGGATATTACCTATAATACCAATAACAGCTTAAAGCGTTACATCATCAATTCCGATATAGGCGTGCAGGTTAATAAAAACCTGGATGTAGACCTGCAGTTGTTTGGCCGTGTGCAGAATGCGCGGGAGCCGGGGAATGATTACAATGGACTGCTGTCGGCACTGTATTCCACGCCCAATAACGCCTATCCCATCTATAATCCCAACGGCACTTTCGGCGGTAATAATATCGGCGGCAATAACGGGCCTTATAGTAATAACCTGCTATCAAGGGCACAGTACTCGGGGTATACACAGAATAATACCAATGATATCCTGGCGAATGTAGACCTGCATTATAACCTGAACAGTGTATTAACCGGGCTAAGCGCAAAGCTGAAGGGGAATTTATCTTACCAGTCCATTACGGCGCTGGACAGAAGCCTGCAGAATCCTTCCTATGCATTGATCAATAATGAGTACCTCATTTATGGCGCTACCATTGCACAGAACAACAAGTTCCGCACGGTATTCACTTCCCGCCAGTCTTTCGGGCAATTCAGCCTGAACTACGACCGGCACTTTAATAAAAGTAATGTAACGGCCCAGGCATTGTATGATGTGAAATCTATCGTAGCAAACTATGACCTGGCTTCCACCACTACCAATATAGGCGCAAGGGCCGGCTATGATTATGAGAATAAGTATTTTATAAATGCCACGCTCATTGGCAGCAAAAATAACCGTTACCCTTCCGGCGGCCAGTGGGGCCTGTTCTATGGCGCAGGCCTGGGCTGGGAAATGGGGCGTGAATCATTTATTAAGGATAATATTTCCTGGATCAGCGGCTGGAAATGGAGGGCTACCTATGCAAGAACCGGCAATGCCAATATTGACCTGAACTCAGCGCTTTATTACGCCTATTCACAAACTTATTCTTCCAACAACAATAATAAGAATTACCAGGTAGGCACCAGCTATACCAATGTATATTATCAGTATGAGGGTACCCTGGCCAATCCGTACATCACCTGGGAAAAAGGGGATAAGCTGGATATTGGTACTGATATCTCTTTCCTGCATGACCGTTTGCAGCTCTCAGCTGATTATTACCACGACCGTTATTCAGATGTGCTGGGCTTCCGCGGCAACTCCATCGCCCTGTTAGGTACCGCTTACCCGCTGGAGAATATCGGTAAGAACCTTTACCAGGGTATAGAGCTGTCGCTTACCTATAACAACCACGCAGGCAATTTCAACTACTTTGTAACGGCCAATGGCAGCCTGGCTTATTCAAAGATCCTTTACAACGACGAGCTGGCAACGCCATACGCCTGGAACAGCCGTACAGGATTGCCGGTATCAGGTACCTTCTACGGCTATACGGCATTAGGGCTTTACCAGGATGCGCATGATGCCGCCACCAGCGCGCATATAGCAGGGTATACCCCCAGCCCTGGTGATATCAAGTATAAAGATCTTAACGGCGATGGTGTGATCGACTACTTTGACCAGTCCACCATCGGGGGCCGCAAGCCGCTGGCTTTTTACGGTGTAACCCTGGGCGCCAATTACAAGGGATTTAATTTCAGCGTTATTATACAGGGGGTAGCCAACCGGCAGATCAGTGTAGAAAATAATGTGATCGATCATTTTGGCCTGGATTACTCAACTACTAACGGTCAGGCATATGCCAGCGCCACCGGCCGCTGGACGCCGGAAACGGCCGACCGGGCTACACTTTCCCGCCTGGCAGTATCTGCGGCAAATAATAACGCCCTGTTCTCCACATTTTACCTGAAGAATGGCAATTACGTACGCTTACGCAATGCGGAGCTGGGATATTCATTGCCTTACAGTTTGCTGAGAAGGATCCGCATCTCCGGTTTAAAAATATTCCTGGATGGGGAGAACCTGTTCACCATTGCAGGATTTAAAGGAATGGACCCGGAAGTAATGCCCAATAGCTACCCGATACAAAGAGTGGTAACTGCCGGGGTTAATATTAAGTTATAAATGAGATTGAGCTATGCAAAGAAATTATATCCATACAATAGCTGTTTTCCTGCTGGCAGCAGTCATTTGGAGCGGTTGCAAAAAATACGAGCAGTTCCCGGTAGATAAGGTGACCGGCAACTATGTATTTGATCCGCTGGATTCTGCAGGGGTAAATGCACAGTCGTTCCTGTATGGCATCTATGCCATTGTGAAGAACGGCCATAACCGGGTAGGCGGCGATTACCTGGATGCGGCATCGGATGATGCGGTATCTTCCAAAACAGGCGGTAATATACCGGTAACCCTCATTGCTACTAATGCGGTAACTGCTTTCAATTTCCCCGGCGCGGAAAATCTCTGGGAAGGCACCAACCTTTCACAGTCGCCCAATAATACCGGGATACCGGAATCGTTCTGGGCAGGCATCCGTAATGCCAATATCTTTATTAATGGCATTGGCGTGGTGCCGGTAAAGGGAGGGCTTGCCAATGGAACTACAACCGCCCAGGTGTGGAGAAGCGAAGCACGGTTCCTGCGTGCCTATTTCTACTTTGAGCTGGTAAGGCGTTATGGCGGCGTACCGCTGCTGGGCAATAAGGTGTATAATATCGGCGAAGATCTTAGCCTTCCCCGCAGCAGCTTTGCCGACTGTATTGCTTATATCACAAGCGAATGTGATGCCATCAAAGATAGCCTGATCACCGCACCGGTAGCAGATGCAGACAATTATCGCGCTACAAAGGGAGCCGCTATGACCCTTAAGATGAAAGCGCTGCTGCTGGCTGCCAGCCCGCTCTTTAACGGCAATAATATTGACAATGCAAATAACCTTACCGGGTATACGAATTACGATGCCAACCGCTGGGTACAGGCTGCCCAGGCAGCAAAAGATGTGATAGACCTGCATTCCTATGCCCTCAATCCTTCTTTTACAGACATCTTCCTGAACCAGAATAATAGTGAGCGCATTTTTATACGGCCGGGGAACAATACCACCAATATTGAAACCGGCAATGGTCCTGTAGGATTTTCAGCAGGCGGCACCGGCAATACCAGCCCTACACAGGAGCTGGTGGATGCTTTTCCCATGCAGAACGGCTTGCCCATTACAGACCCGGCTTCGGGGTACCTGGTATCCGATCCCTATAGTGTATTATCTGATGTAAAACGTGATCCACGCTTTACCGCCACCATTTTCTATAATGGCGCCAAATGGCTGAACGGCACGGTACAAACCTATGAAGGCGGGCCAGGCAAGCCCAATTCCTCTTTACAGCAAACCGTAAGCGGCTATTACATGCGCAAGTTCATGGGCAATTTTGAAACATCAGCCACCTTCAGCAATCACTCTTCCGACTGGATCATTATGCGCTATGCCGAGGTGCTGCTGGCTTATGCCGAAGCGCGTAATGAAGTTGAGCCCGCGCCGCAGGCAGATGTGTATGAGCAGCTGTATGCCATCAGGGCACGCGCTGGAATTGAGGCCGGGGCAGGCGGCAGCTATGGCCTGGCGCCTGGTATGACCAGGGAGCAGATGAGAGCCGTTATTCAGAATGAATGGCGGATAGAATTTGCCTTTGAGGAGCACCGGTATTTTGATATCCGCAGGTGGAAGATAGCCGGAACCGTTATGAACCAGCCACGTACGGGCATATCCGTAGTAAAGAGCGGCAACGCGTTTACCTATAATCCCGTTACGGTGCTTACAACGGTGTTTAAGGAAAGTCAATATCTGTATCCCATCCCTTACAATGAGGTGGCCAAGAACCCGAATATGAAACAAAATCCGGGACACTAAACCCATTGCATTCCTAAAATTATAAACAAACAGATATGCGGAAAATAATACTGCTCATTTGTATAATTATAAATATCATTCCCGGTTATTTGCTGGCACAGAACCGGGTTGTCACCGGCACCGTGCGCGATCTCCAGGGCCCGCTGCCCGGGGTATCTGTGGGCGAGAAGAATGTGCCGGGTAACGGGGCGGTTACCGATGCCGGGGGTAAGTTCAAAGTAACGTTAAAAGGTAAGTCCAATGCGCTGATATTCCGTTTCGTGGGCTATGTGACCCGGGAGCTGAATGTTGCTGGTGAGGAGAAAAGTATTGATGTAACCATGGCTTCCGATAACCAGGCGCTGGGCGAAGTAGTGGTGGTTGGTTATGGCAAAACCACGCGTATCACCAATACCGGTTCTGTAAGCACCATTAATGCAGCGGAGATCAGGAACGTGCCAACAGCCAATGTGCAGAATGCATTAACAGGAAGGCTGCCGGGTTTCTTTTCCCAGCAGGGATCCGGCCAGCCGGGTAAGGATGCTTCCGACTTTTATATCCGCGGGGTAAGCTCGCTGAACCCTGCGGGCAATAAGCCCCTGATCATTGTGGATGATGTAGAATATACCTATGATCAGCTGCAGCAGATCAATGTGAATGAGATAGCCTCTATCTCCGTGCTGAAAGATGCTTCAACCACCGCTATCTATGGTATCAAAGGCGCAAACGGGGTGCTGGTAGTAACTACCCGCCGTGGTAAGCTGGGTAAGCCGCAGATCAATGTGCGGGTGGAAGGTGGTGTGCAAACACCAACAAAGATCCCTAAATTCCTGGATGCTTATCAATCGGCCACCCTCATCAACCAGGCAGAGATCAATGATGGCCAGACGCCTGAATTCACGCAGGATGATCTTAACCTGTTTAAGAACGGACAGGATCCTTACGGGCACCCGAACGTGAACTGGTACGATGCAATCTTTAAACAGTATAGCTACCAGCAAAATACCAACCTGGATATTTCCGGTGGTAATAACGTGGTGAAATACTTCATTTCCGGCGGTGCGCTGAACCAGAGTGGGCTGGTGCGCAGCTTCCCTGATCCGCGGGGAAATGTTAATACCAACTACAATTTTAAAAGATATAATTTCAGGTCTAACCTGGATCTGAAGGCCAATAAAACACTGGACCTGCGGCTGGATGTAACCACCCGCTTTTCCACCACAAACTCGCCTAACCTTACGGCTGCCAGCGCCTTGTCGGAAGTGTTCGACTTTAGCCGCTTAACGCCTTTTACAGCGCCCTTCCTGAATCCCGATGGATCTTACGCCTACGCCTACTCGCGTTTCAACAGCGGGCATTTGCCTACCCTGAATGCAAGGCTGGCCACCGGTGGTTATCAGAATGCAAAGCGAACAGATTACAACATTATGTTCAATGCCACCCAGCAGCTGAATGCTATCACTGATGGATTATCTGTGACCGCAAGGGTGGCTTATTCCAGCCAGGAACAATATACCCGGGGCACCGGTAACTACGGGCCTATCCCGTCTTACCACTATGATCCGGCCAGCAAGTCATACCTGCTGAATCCCGGCGGCACCTATGTATTCCCGAATATTTATTACAGCGGCAATACAAATATTTATACCACCAATGTCAATGTGCAGCTCTTTTCCAATTATGACCGCACTTTTAATTCCAAACACCATGTGAGCGGCCTGGTATTGCTGAATCAGCAGTCGCAGACCTTTGATGCGTATGATCAACTGGATCCTGCATCCGTAGGTGTACCGGCAAAGTTCCAGGGCGTATCTGTATCCGGCAATTATGAGTATGACGGCAAGTATCTATTAGACCTGAAGGCGGCCTATAACGGAACGGATCGTTTTGCGTCTAACCACCGCTTTGGGCTTTTCCCCGCTATAGGCATCGGGTATAATTTGTCCGGTGAAAAGTTCTTTAAAGAAGCGTTCCCGGTGTTCGGGCTGTTCAAGATCCGCGGTTCCTATGGCATTGTAGGTTCAGATGCAGCGCCTAATAACCGGTATATTTATGCACAGAACTATATTCAAAATCCAAATAACTATCCGTTCGGGGAATCGCCCATTAATTACAACATGTTCTATGAGGGCAACCTGGCAAATGGCAATGTGGTGTGGGAAAAGCAAAAAGAAACCAACCTTGCGCTGGACCTGAATATGCTGAAGGATAACCGGCTTTCCGCTACCATCGAGGTATTCCGTAACATCCGTTATGATCAGCTGATAGTGCCTAACAATGTGCCGGATATTATTGGGATAGGATTGCCGGCTATAAACGTGGGACGTACACGTAACCAGGGTTTTGATGGGCAGATAGGCTATCACAGCAGCATTGGAAATGTACAGTGGGGAACTAACTTTGTGTTCTCCTATGCCAAGAATAAGATCCTGTATGAAAGTGAAGCAGCGCCCGCATATGCCTGGCTGGCACGCACCGGCCAGCCGCTGAACCAGCCGTTCGGGTATCATTCCTTAGGTTATTATACCGAGCAGGATCTTGCAAATGTAGCCACCTATCAGAATGCTAATGGCGGCAGCAATGCCGGTAATAAAACAATAGCCATCCCGGATAACGGGCTGCCATTGCATGCAGGGGATCTCAAATACCAGGATCTGAACGGCGATGGTTTTATTAATATCTTTGATCAGCGGCCTATCGGGCATCCTAATTTGCCTAATACCAACCTGGGTTTAAACCTGCAGGCATCTTACAAGGGCTTTAGTGTAAGTGTGCTGCTGCAGGGCTCTTTCAACTACAGCTTTATTATTACAGGCACCGGTATAGAGCCGTTCATAGGGCAGTTCCAGCCCATACACCTGGAATCCTGGACGCCTGAGAATACCGCCGCTGCAGGCTATCCCAGGCTTACTACCAATAAATCATCGGTGAACAGCCCTACGTATTACCCTTCAGATTACTGGCTGGTGAATGCGCATTATGTGCGCCTGAAAACAGTGGATATTGGTTACCAGTTCCCAACCCGGATGTTGCCTTTCAAGTTGAACAGCGCACGGATTTATATGAGCGCGTACAACCTGTTCACCTGGGATAACTACCGTAAGTACCAGCAGGATCCTGAGATCAGCACCAATACCGCCGGAGATGCGTATATTAACCAGCGTGTGCTGATAATGGGGTTGCAGATCAGTCTTTAAAATATGCCGTATGTTCCCGACTATAGGAGACCTCGTCAGCTATTTATTCCCTATACCCGTAAAGGTCAATTTACAGACCTTCGGTACCTTGATGGCCCTGGCTTTTGCCGGGGCCTATGTTGTGTTTGTGGCAGAGTTTAAAAGGAAGGAAGCTGATGGTACTATCCATGCAATAGCGGTTAAAGAAACGGAGGGTTTGCCGGCATCTCCGCTGGAACTATTGCTGAATGCGGGCCTGGGCTTTCTGCTGGGATACAAGGGGCTGGATGTATTGTGGTCCCTTTTCCGGGGAGATGATCCTGCGCCCGGTTTTCTTTCTTTGCGGGGTAATATATGGGCAGGCCTTATCCTGGCAGCTGTTTGGGGAGCATGGGTGTATATCGACCGGCAAAGATCGCGGTTAGCGGAGCCCAAGGAAATAGTTCGCTATATTCATCCTTACCGGCTGATGCCCTTCATTACTTTTATGGTGGGCGTTTGGGGTTTCCTGGGCGCCAAACTGTTTGATGCAGCGGAGCATTTCCAGGAGCTGCGGTACCAGCCGCTGGAGGTGTTGCTGTCGCGCAGCGGTTTTACCTATTACGGAGGTTTGATCTTTGGCGCCTTAACTTACCTGTATATCGGATACCGGAATAAGATCCCGCTGATCCACATGGCGGATATCGGTTCGCCGGGCATGATGCTGGCTTATGGCATAGGAAGGATCGGCTGCCAGCTGTCCGGCGATGGTGACTGGGGCATTGTGAACCGGCATGTTAAGCCGGCCTGGATGCCGCAATGGGCATGGGCCTCCACCTATCCGCATAATGCCATTGATGCGGGCGTGTATATCCCGGGCTGCACCTTGCAGCATTGTCATGAGCTGCCGCTTGGCGTGTATCCCACACCGTTTTATGAAGCCGGTCTATGCATTCTGTTGTTTGGTGTAATGTGGATGCTGCGGAAACGGTTGAAAACACCCGGTGCTATGTTCTTTTTATTTCTTATACTGAATGGTGCAGAGCGGTTTTTTATAGAGCTGTTGCGCATCACGCCAAAATACCCGGTATGGGGTATGCAGCTAAGCCAGGCACAAATGATAGCTTTGCTGTTCATAGCCGGCGGAGTAGCTGGTATTGTTTTAAAACGTAAAAAACTTTCATGGATATGAAGAGAATGTTGTTCACTGCAGTAGGTGCGTTATTATTTGCAGGTGCGTACGCGCAAACGCCGGACCTTACACCGCCGCAGTTCAAGGTAGAGGAAGCACCGGAATGGTCGGCGCTTTTTATCCGGAATAACGGATGGTTTGGCGGGGACGGCATCTATACCATCCCGTTTAACGGCAGGGAGCACCAGGCATCGGACAGCCTGCTTTTTATATTCAGTGATTCCATGATCGGCAGCATTGAGAATGATTCGCTGCTGCCAGGGTCCAGGATGATCCATAATAGCGTGGCTACGCTGAAAGGGCACTTGCCGGACAGCACGCAGCTGCATTTTGCATGGGAGCAACATGAAAAAGGAGAAGCAATTCCGGTGTTTGAGCCGCATACCCCGCTTACGGGGAAAACGGATTACTACTGGCTGGGCGATGGGTTTGTGAACCAGGAGCAGGATAATACCCTTTATATTTTTGGTTACCGGATCCGGAACGTATCTGAAGAAGCATTTGGCTTCCGCGAGGTGGGTAATACCCTGATCAGGATCCCGGCAGGCAGCAAGCCCCCGTTTAAAGGCTATAAGGAAATGGATACGCCTTTGTTCTTTAAAGATAAAGACGGGCATACCGGCTCTTATGGCGCCGGCATTTTTGTGAATACTGCCAAAGCAGGCGCGCCTGCGCCCGATGGTTACGTGTATGTGTATGGGGTGCATGGCATGGCAAAACAAATGGTAGTGGCCAGGGTAAAGCCTGCCGGTTTTGACAAGTTTGACCAGTGGCGTTTCTGGGATGGCGCGGGCTGGAATAAGGAAATGAGCAAGGCGGCAGATGTAACGGATAAGGTATCGAATGAACTGAGCCTGTCGCCCCTGGGGGATGGACGTTACATCCTGGTATTCCAGGAAGGGGGTATGGGTACCCACATCAGCATGCGTATAGGCGCCAGCCCCGTAGGGCCTTTCGGGCCGGTTACCAGGTTATGGGATTGCAGCAGCGATGCTGAGGAAAAAACCTATGTCATGTATAACGCCAAGGCACATCCGGCCCTTTCTGCGCCGGGAGAGCTGCTCATTAGCTACAATGTAAATTCAGTGGAGTTCTTAAAAGATCTGCAAAAGCATCCTCATTTATACCGTCCGAGGTTCATCAGGCTAAAAATTAATTCGCTAAAATAACGCAGGGGGATGAAGCACTTATTAGTAATACCGGCCCTGGTGATGGGAGGCATGCTGCAAGGCTTTGGCCAGGATAACCTGGTGCAGTACGTTAACACCAGGCAGGGCACCAACAGCAGGTATGAATTTTCCTATGGCAACACCTATCCCGCCACTGCGCTGCCGTTTGGCATGAATACCTGGACACCGCAAACCGGGAAGAACGGCGATGGCTGGAAGTACCAGTATTTTGTGCATACCATCCGCGGCTTTCAGCAATCGCACCAGTGCAGCTCATGGGTGAATGACTATGCTGTTTTTTCGCTTTTCCCGGAAACAGGTGAGCTGGTGGTAGATGAGGATAAACGGGCTGCTTCGTTCAAACATGAGCAGGAGGTAGCCCAGCCCGGGTATTATAAGGTAGTTTTCGACAACGGTATAAGAACAGAGATCTCCCCTACGGAAAGAGGGGCGCATCTCCGCTTCACTTATCCCAAAGGTAAAAAGGCGCTCCTTATACTGGATGGCTATACGAAAATGAGCCAGGTGAAGATTGATCCCCGCGCGCGAAAAATTACCGGTTATGTGAATAACTGCCGCTGGGCGCCGCAGCACTTCCGCAACTATTTTGAGATCACTTTTAATAAACCTTTTAAAAGCTATGGCACCTGGGAGAACAGGCAGAATACCATCCATGCAGATAGTATAGCTGCGGAAGGAGAGGGTGCAGGCGCATATATTGAGTTCGCAGCAGGACAGCAGGTGGAGGCCAAAGCAGCATCTTCCTATATCAGTCCTGAGCAGGCCAGCGTTACCTTACAGCGTGAGCTGGGTGCTTATAAGAAATTTGAAGACACGCGCCGTGCTGCAGATAAGATCTGGAATACCTTGCTGGGCCGCATGAAGATAGAAGGGGCAACAGCGGAAGGGAAAGCAACGTTCTACTCTTGCTTATATCATGCCAACCTGTTCTCACACCAGTTCTTTGAATATGGGAAAGATGGACAGCCTTATTATTACAGTCCTTATGATGGAAAGGTGCATAACGGGTATATGTATACGGATAATGGATTCTGGGATACGTTCAGGGGCCAGTTTCCGCTGAATACCATCTTGCATCCCACCATGCAGGGGCGTTATGTACAGGCCTTGCTGGATGCGCAGCAGCAATGCGGCTGGCTGCCTGCATGGTCATTCCCCGGGGAAACAGGCGGTATGCTGGGCAATCATGCTATTTCCCTGCTTACAGATGCATGGGTAAAAGGGATCCGCACTTTTGACCCGCAACAGGCGCTGAAGGCGTATTTGCATGAAGCTACCAATAAAGGCCCCTGGGGCAGCGCTAATGGCCGGCCGGGATGGAAGGAATATTACCAGCTGGGATATGTACCCTATTCCCAGCAAACGCAGGGCGCATCTTCCTGGACACTTGAATTTGCCTATGATGATTTTTGCGGGTACCAGCTTGCAAAAGCAACGGGGCAGCCTTTTTACGAAAATATTTTCAGCAGGCAAATGTATAATTACAAAAACCTGTATGATCCAGCTACGGGCTTTATGCGCGCAAAGGATGAAGAAGGCAGATGGATCACACCTTTTGATCCACTGGACTGGGGCGGACCTTATACAGAGGGCAATGCCTGGCACTGGACCTGGTCAGTGTTTCATGATGTGCAGGGACTGATTAACCTGATGGGCGGTGAGGCAAATTTTACCGCTAAAATAGATTCGGTGTTCAGTGTGCCCGGTACCATCAGGGTAGGAGGCTACGGGCAGGTGATCCATGAAATGACGGAAATGGCAGCTTTTAAAATGGGACAATATGCGCAGGGCAATGAGCCCATACATCACCTGGTATACCTGTATAATTATGCCGGCCAGCCCTGGAAAGCGCAATGGCATGTACGGCGGATCATGCAAAACATGTACAATGCTACTGAGAACGGCTATCCCGGCGATGAGGACCAGGGGCAAATGTCGTCCTGGTATGTGCTGAGCGCTGCAGGTTTTTACAGTGTGTGCCCCGGTACTGATCAGTATGTGATTGGTAGCCCCTTGTTCCCTAAAATGACCATCACCCTGGAAAATGGAAAACAGTTTGTAGTAGAAGCGGAGCATAACAACCCGGAGAACGTGTATATCCAGTCGGCCACCCTTAACGGGCAGCCTTATACGCATAACTGGATCTCTCATGCGGATATCATGAAAGGCGGTGTGCTGCACCTGGTAATGGGGCCCAAGCCTGCTTTACAACGGGGAAGCGCTGTGGAAGACCGTCCTTTTTCACTGACAGCGATCAATGGAAGATGAGGATTTTATAGAAGAACTTGTGTTGTTCAGGAATAAATGTTTCCTTTAGTATGGCTGTGTGGATGGGGTAGTGGCGGTAGTAATAGCCAATAAAAAGGACTGAATAAACTGAGATAAGATGAGTGCCCGGGCAAATTTCACAGAAAGAAAATACCTGACGGTGTTACTATTTGTAACCTCCCTGTTCTTTTGCTGGGGGGTAGCGCTTACGCTGGGTGATGTATTGAACCGGCATTTTCAGCATGTGCTGCACATTTCGAAATCGCGTTCAGGACTGGTGCAGCTGTCGCTGTTTGGCGCTTATGCGGTGATGGGTATACCAGCTGGCGCTTTTATGAAGCGGTTTGGCTATAAGAAAGGCATTTTGCTGGGGCTTGGATTGTATGCGCTGGGCGCATTCCTGTTTATTCCGGCAGCGGAAGCGGAATCTTTTAATTTCTTCAGGTTTGCGCTGTTTGTGTTAGCCTGTGGGCTGGCTACCCTGGAAACCGTTGCCCATCCTTTGATTGCGGCCCTGGGCGATCAGCGTACCAGCGATCAGCGGATCAATTTTTCGCAGTCGTTCAATGGGCTGGGCGGTGTAATTGGTCCGGCCATCGGCAGCTATTGTATCCTGAAAGCAGGGCAGGAGCATTCCGGCGATCTGCTGGCGGTGAGGGACCTGTACATGGTGATCGGGATCGTGATCGCTTTGCTGGCGCTTGCTTTCCTGTTTGTTAAAATACCTTCGCTGCATCCAGCGCATGCGGTAAGCGATGGGGGTGCAGGCAATATAAAACAGCTGCTGCGGCGTAAGCATTTTGTATTTGCAGCAGTAGCACAGTTCTTTAATGTGGCGGCACAGGGAGGCACCTGGGCTTATTTCATTAACTACGGGCACGATGTAATGGAGCTGAGTGATGAAAAGTCGGGGTATTTTTTTTCATTGAGTATGGTGATGTTGATGGCAGGGCGTTTTGCCGGTACGGCTTTAATGCGTTTTATAGCGCCCTATAAGCTGCTGGCGGTTTTTGCAGGCATGAATGTACTGATGTGCATTATCGTGGCGCAGCAGCTTGGCTGGATCTCGTTCATTGCCCTGATTATGATCAATTTCTTTTTCAGCATTATGTTCCCTACCATCTTTAGCCTGGGGCTGAAGGACCTGGGAAGGCATACGCAGCAGGCTTCTTCCTTTATTGTGATGGGCGTGGTAGGCGGCGGCATTTTTCCACCGCTTATGGGCCTCATCGCGAATCATAGCGTGGCAGAGGCGTATTATCTTCCAATTGTATGTTACCTGGTGATATTGCTTTTCGGATACAGTTATCCAAGGCTGGCTAAATTTTAATTTATTATTGATCTTAAATAACCGCTTGTGAAGAAACTAAGAATCAAGGATATCGCAAAGGACCTGAGTATATCCAAGACGGCTGTATCTTTTATCCTGAACGGAAGAGCGCAGGAAAAAAGGATCAGCGGCGAGCTGGTGGAGCGTGTGGAGAAGTATATCCAGGAAGTGGGCTTCAGGCCCAGCTCTATTGCCCGTGGTTTAAGAACAGGGAAATCGCATATTATTGGCCTGATGGTGGAGAGCATCTCCGACCCCTTCTTCGCCACCATTGCCCGTTTGATCGAGAACGAGGCTTATAAGGAAGGCTACAGGATCATTTATTGCAGTACGGATAATGATACGGAAAAAACGAAAGAGCTGATCAACGTGCTGCGGGAAAGGAACGTGGACGGCTATATTATTTCTCCGCCGCCAGGGGTGGAAAAGGAGATCAATGAGCTTATCAAAGCCGGCATGCCGGTGGTGATGTTTGACCGTTACCTGGCAAAGGTGAAAACGGATTACGTGGTTATTGATAATGAGTTTAGCGCGGAAAATGCTACCCGTTACCTGCTGAAGCAGGGTTACCGGAATATTGGGTTTATTACATTCTCTTCCACCCTCACGCAAATGAAAGGGCGTATGAAGGGGTATAGGAATGCCCTTCGGGAAGAAGGCTGGAAGCCTTATGTGCTGGAAATAGATTTTACGCCGGATGAAAAAGTAATGGTGCAAACGATAAAGGACTTCCTGGCAGCGAATCCGAAGCTGGATGCCGTGCTGTTTGGTGCTGTGCAGGCAGGCTCCTGCGGACTAAAGGCCATGACACAGCTGAAAATGAAGGTGCCGCAGGATCTGGCCGTGATCTCCTTTGACGATCATGATATTTTTGAGCTGTTTGCCACGCCGGTAACGGCCATTGCGCAGCCTATTGAGAAGATCGCGCACAAGGTCATCAGCCTGTTGCTGGACCGGCTGGATGCGGAGAACGGGGCAGGGGATGTAAAGGAGATTATTCTGAAAACGAGGTTAAAGGTAAGGGCATCATCGGGGGTGAAAGCTTAGTGAATGCCTTACCTTAAAATGATGCCCGTACCTGAGAAAATATTGAAGGCGCTCAAATGGCGGAAAGAGAGTAGCCTTACATATACTTCATAGCCCCGTATCCCAATAACCGGCGATACAATGCAATTTGCCCTATACAATTGGCTTCCCGGTACATGGAAAAAGTAACCATGTCAAAAAAGGGAAATTGCATGCCGGGCATTTCAAACATGCTGTTCAGCTTTTCATCGGTAGCTTTGGCAAGCGCTTCCCTGCAAATAGGAGCAATATATGCCCAGTCTTTTTTGTACGATTCCAGTGAGGGATAGGTAACGCCTTCCTGGATCCCTTTATTTTCTTTAAAAAGATCGTAGGCTGCCTGTTTATGCCCGCTTGCGCCAAACATTTCAGCCAGGTCAAACCGCTGCTGCACCAGGCTTCCGGCTAACCACGCAACGTGATTGGCTTTTGTGTTCAGGCGGTTATGGGCATCTTCATCTGAAATCTCATCCAGTACATTATTAAAAAAAGGAGTTTGCAGGTCGTATAGGGCTATCATCCCCAACATCCTGTTGCTAACTATTGCTGTTTCCATGATCTTGTAATTTAGATCCAAGGTACTCCGATCCGCACGTTTAAAGCGGGGTTAAACGCGTCAATTTGGGGGGGCGATAACGACGGAGCCATTTGCAGCTTATGCGGGGGTAGCCTGCCCCGGCAACATTCCTTTTGCGATCAAATGCCCGGATTGCGATTGTATGAAAAATTAGATCAATGATCTTTATCTTCAATAAATATTGGATAAAACAATTTTATTGTGAGATCAACCTTTATCATTGCTTTTATAACCCTGTTGCGGTTAAATAATGTAAGCGCACAAGGGATTGAGGACCTTCGGCAAAAGATCGTTGCATTAGGAATACCCGGGTTAACCATAACAGCTATTCAATACGTGGATTCCGGATCTTACCAGCCGGCTACAGCTGCAAAAGCACTGGATGGGCTTCCCGCATTTTGCCTGGTATCAGCTACCCTTAAACCAACACCCGTATCAAACATCAGGATAGAGGTATGGATGCCGCGCAACCACTGGAACGGGCGTTTCCTGGGAACCGGTAATGGAGGAAGCGCCGGCAGTATTGTTTATGATAAGCTGGCACAGGGTTTAAGAAAAGGATTTGCAACAGCCAATACGGATATGGGTACATCGCCCCATGTAGATTCAGCCATTGGCCAGCCGGAACGCTGGATCGATTTCGGATACCGCTCCACTCATTTAATGACGGTTGTATCTAAACAGATCCTGCAAGCATATTATGGTAAAGCGGCCCATCATGCTTATTTTATGGGCTGCTCAACCGGTGGCCAGCAGGCCTTAATGGAGGCGCAGCGCTATCCGGATGATTATAACGGAATTATTGCAGGCGCCCCGGCAAATAACCGCACCCATTTACACACCGGATTTATCTTAAATCATCAGGCCACCAATGAAACAACAGGCAGCCATTTTTCAGCAGCAGATCTTTCTTATATCACCAGAACGATCGTTGAAAAATTCGCAGCCGTTAGTGGCGGCGCAGCTACTGACAGCTTTCTCACTGATCCCGGAATGGTAAAATTTGACCCTGATTCCCTCTTTAAATGCGGCAAGGGGCCATGCCTTACAGATGCGCAAATAGCTGCCCTGAAAAAAATATACCGGGGGCCGGTGAATCCCCGCACAGGAGCGCAAATTTATTGCGCACCGCCACCCGGCAGTGAGAATGCAGGTGGTGGTTTGGAATACCAGCAAACCGCCAAAGCAGCCGGCCTGTTTTACCTGTACCGCTGGGTGTTTGGCGCCGGGTTCGATTACCGGCGTTTTGATTTTGACCGCGACCAGGCAATTATAGATTCAGTGCTGGGGCCAGCATTGAACGCCAATGATCCTGATCTGAGCCGCTTTGAAAAAGCCGGGGGAAAATTGATGATGTACACCGGCACGGCAGATGCACTGGTACCATATCCCGATGCCGTGAGTTATTATGAACGGGTGATACAGCAGCAGGGTAGCTTAAAAAAGACACAGCGTTTCTTCCGGTATTTTTTGATCCCGGGAATGGGCCACTGTGGCGGCGGGCCAGGTATTAATGATTTCGGGCAAAACTCCCTTACTGCTGCAAAACAGGATAGTGAGCACGATATTTTGCTGGCATTGGTGAAATGGGTGGAGCAGGGCGCTGCCCCGGATAAAATTATTGCCAGCGCACTGGATTGCTGCGGCAGCCAGGATATCAGGTTTCAAAGACCGGTTTATCCTTATCCAAGATTTCACTGATCTTTATTCTTCCCCGATATCATGCATTCTCACTTTTTTTTCTTATATTCAGTATGAAGTTATTTAGCTGTCATGTCAAAAGAAGCGCAGATAAAAGCTGTTTTGGAGGATTATCTAAATGCTGAATCCTCCCTGAAGGAGTGCTCTCATGCAAAAGAAGAGACCCTGGTAAGATATAACCACCTCACTGAAGAACATCATCCTCCCGGTAACACCTACAACACGCATACCGCAGCTCCCATTATAAGCGCCTATGACGAAATAAAAAACCTGGACAAGCTTATTGAAGATACCCGGTACAAGCTCAATGAGGCAGCCGCGAAAATAAAAGAATATATACATGCCCTGAAAGGACAGCCGCTTGAAGTACAATTTGCATTTGATTCGCTGAACCACCGGGCCGGCGCCCACCAGTTTTACCTGGAAAACGACGAATTAAAGGTGAGGCATTTATCCGTGAAGATACAGGAGCCGTAGATAGCTTATTTCACACCGCGCGGCCTCTCCTGATAAGGTATTTATCCAGGAACATCAATCCCAGCAACACATTCCCGAAAAGCAGGCAATTAACAGTTTTTCGGTTAATGTACTGGCCAATATCCAGCCTGCTAACATCAACGGGCAAACGGAATTTGCCCGCTGCAGACCAGTTAAAAGAGGGGAGGGCATACACCACTGCAGCGGCTATCAGCAGCAGGAAGAACAATCCCGTGCCATACACCACCTTTTTATTAAGATAGCTGCGGGAGGCAGGTGCAATACGCGTTCCGGCAATAGCGCCCATCACTTTTTTAGAGAAGTCAGGGGAGGGTGGGCTAAGCTCCAGATCGTCCCGCAAATGTTTTTCTATATCAAAACGTTTCTCCATAACCGTTCACTTAACGCTAATTTAAGATTTCTTTTATTTCATCTGCAAAATACAGCTCCAGCTTTTCTTTTAGCCGTAACCGCGCCCGGTGCAGCTTCACCTTTGCCGCATTGGCGGTAAGGCCCATAATAACGCCTATTTCCTCAATACTTTGCTCCGCTTTGTAGAACAGGGTAATGATGGTTGCATCATCTGCGCTTAACAGTCCGATCACATGATTCACCAGCAGCTGTGTGGAGCGTTTTTCCGTTGGATTAGCACCATACCCGGTATGTTGTGCATGCACCATTGCTGGATCCAGGGGATCCATACGCGGTTTTACCTTTCGCAAAAAGGTTTTGGTAGTATTCATGGCAATGGTACACAGCCAGGTGCTGAATTTAGCATCCCGCCTGAAATCTGCCAGGGAGCGGTAAGCTTTCACAAATACATCCTGGGCAATTTCTTCCGCATCCTCGCGGTTGCGGCTATAACGTAGCGCAATGGTAAATACAAAGTGCTGATACCGTTTTATCAATTCCTCAAAACTTTGCTGATCACCTTGTAGTACCTGGTTGATAATTTCAATGTCATCCATTCCAGCGTGCATAGATGAGAGGTATGACTACTATTATGACCCGGAGGTTACACTACAATTTAAAATAATTAAGGCGTTTTCTGTAACCTGATCTTTTTACAGGTAGTCAAAGCTGGTATAAACTTAATATTCACAACAAACACCTTATCATGAACAGTAATGAAATGTTAACGGCCATACTGGTGCCGCTGGCTGCGATGGCTTTAGTTTTTGGAATTATATACCTCTTCAGGAAAGAGAACCTGGCCATGATAGAAAAGGGGATGAACCCCAAAATAGACCGGCCGGCCCCCTACACCAATCTCAAATACGGCTTGCTGCTTACCGGCGGCGGGTTGGGCTTATTGCTGGCATACCTTATAGATGTTGCCGTGCCGGCCATTAACGGAGAAGATAATGCTTCTATCTATTTCGCCCTTATTGCTATCTTTGGCGGCATCGGCCTTATTGCATCTTACCGCATCGAAAAAAAGGAGCTCCTGGATAAACGCCCTGAATAAACAGTTATCTGACCCTTAAAAACAGTTTATGAAAGTATTGCTGCTTGCCTCCCTTCTTTTACTACCCTTTACTGCCCCTGCACAGTCAAAGAAAGCATTAGCGGAAAAGCTGGGATACCCTAAAGACGCTAAGCTCCTGATCATTCATGCAGATGATGCCGGCGTATGCCATTCCGCAAATGCAGCCATCATTGCCGCCTATGAAAAAAAGGCCATCAGCTCCGCTGCTATCATGGTCCCCTGTCCATGGTTCCCTGAAATAGCTGCCTATGCAAAGGCGCATCCTGAGCTGGATTGGGGCATCCATATCACCTTAACTGCTGAATGGAAGAACTATAAATGGGGCAGTGTGTCATCTTCCAATGAGATCCCAAGCCTGCTGGATAAAGATGGGTATCTCTATGCTTCGGTGGATGAGTTTAAAAAACATGCCAAACCGGAAGAGGTGCGGAAGGAGATCCGGGCGCAGATCCGGAAGGCAATGGACGCCGGCATTAAATTAAGCCACCTGGATACCCATATGGGCAGCGTGTATGCATCACCGGAGCTTGTTGAAATATACCAGCAGGTGGGTAAAGAATTTCATTTGCCGGTATTGGTGCCCATGAACATGATAAAGATGATGGCCCCGCAAATGCTGCCCTATATCGACACCGTGAATAACGTGATCGTGGATCAGTTTATAACCGCCTACAAAACCGCTCCGGCCGGTCAATGGCATGTATATTACGACCAGGCGCTGGACCGCTTAAAACCCGGGCTGAACGAGATCATTTTTCACCTGGCGTATGATAATGATGAAATGCAGGCCGTTACCATTGAGCACCCCGATTTTGGCGCTGCCTGGCGGCAGAATGATTTCAACTATGTGACCAGTGAGGCATTTAAAACACTGCTTGAAGAAAAAGGGATCCGTCTTATTACGTGGAAAGAGATACTCGCCTCGCTCTAATGAAGCAGCCCTCATCTGAAAATCTTAAATTTGGAGGAAATCGGTCCCTTAATTCCTCCCAATGACATCTTATTACGATACTTTATTTGCCTATATCGCCCGCATCCTGGAGCTGCCGGAGCACGACAGGATCTCCTGCCGGGAAACCTTTCATCCGCTTACAGTGCCTAAAGATACGCTGCTGGAAACAGCAGGCAAGGTGCCCTTATACCACAACTTTATTGTTTCGGGTTATATGCGCAAGTACTATATCAATGAAAAAGGAGAGGAGGTGACCAGTGACCTGAATGATGGCCCCCGTTTTTTCACCTCCTACATGGCATTCGTTAATCAAACGGTATCTAATGAATACCTGCACTGCATCACCGACTGCGAGCTGCTGCGTATTTCCAAGCCGGATGCAGACCGTACAGCAGGTACCAGCTTTACCCAGAAGGATTATACCATCCGGCTGTTCCACCAGGTACAGGAAGAGTATCTTGAACGGATCGACGATCTGGCCAACCTGACAGCAGAGCAGCGTTACCGGAAATTCATTGACAGGTCGCCCAACATTATGAAGCATGTGCCGCTGAAATATATTGCCTCTTACCTGGGTATCAAGCCCGAAAGCCTTAGCCGCATACGGCGCGAGATTTCCTAACAATTGTTAAGTGGATTTGACTGCAGGCCGGATATTTTTGCAGGTATGCTTACATATCTGTTAAAAGCTCCTCAGGCGGTGGCTGCAAAAACCTTGCAGTGGACCGTCCGGAGCTGGTTTGCCATTTTTTTCGCAGGGCAGCTGATCTTTGCCTCTTATATTATCCTGCTCTACTGGTGGTCCGCAGCACAGGGACAGCTGGAGCGCTGGAATGCTGCAACGCCGCATTTATATGTAAAAGGCGCAGCCTTTCATAATGCGGTGTTTGCGCTGCATATAGGAGTAGCCGCGCTCATAAGCCTGTTAGGGCCTTTGCAGCTGCTGCCGGCCATCCGGCAGTATGCGCCGCGTTTTCACCGGGTTAGCGGGCGTTTTTATATCTTCTTTGCTTTTGCTATTGGTATTGATGGGATGCTGCTGGCCTGGCGGAAAGGGTCGGTGGGCGGTACCATGGATCATGTCATTATCTCCATCAATGCACTCATTATACTGGTATGCGCTTATTACACCATCCGCTATGCAGTGCAACGAAAGCTGGCAATACATAACCGCTGGGCTGTGCACCTGGTGCTGGGTATGAGCGGGGTATGGCTGTTCCGTGTTTTTTTAATGTGCTGGCTCATTGTTAACCAGGGGCCGGTTGGCTTTGATCCGGATACATTCACAGGCCCCTTCCTGACCATATTGGCCATTGCAGTATATGTATTTCCGCAAGTGATGGTGTGGTGGTACTTTCAGGCGAGAGAGGCAATGACTGCCGTGCCGAAGTGGATCTTCTCCGCCGTGCTGCTGTGCATTACCCTGGGAATGTTAATTGGTGTTTTTGCTGCAACCATGGGAATGTGGCTGCCGCGGATCAAATGATAGGGAAGCTGGGGAAAAGAATATATCTTGGGGAGCTAAACCCACGTCATGAAATTTTTCTTGTTACCCGTGATCTGCTTATTCATGGCTGCTGCAGCCATTGCACAGGCAAAGGTGGATCTGAAAGATTATAAGCAGGCCAATGGTGCTGTGGTTACGCAACAGGGTCAATTGCTGGACATCAGCTGGCCGGCAGGCAATTCGCTTAAAGGCAGGGTGGTGCTTGATCTGGCGCCCTCGCACCCGCTTTTCAAAACGATATCACTTGGCCGGCAACAGATCACTGCCGGTGTAGATCCTGCTTTTGTGATGACCATTGGCGAAAGGGACCTGGTTTCCCAGAACGGCTGGAATATCTTCTTTGACAAAGTGCCCAACAAGCCGCATCAAACATATCCGCTCACCCTTAAAAAAACGGCGGTTGCTGTAAGAACAGAGGGCAGCCGTACAGTAGCCAGCATTGGCTCTGTTGCGGCAGAGCAATTTTCCGGCACACTGGAAATTACATTCTATAATGGAAGCCCCTTATTCAATATAGCGGCTGTGATCAGCACCGGAGCACAGGCTAAGGCTATCGTTTTCGATGCCGGTATGGTAAGCCGGGAGCCCGACTGGCAGCGTGTTTTATGGATGAATACAGGCGACAGCCTGCAGCAGGCGCAGGTGATCCCTAACGATACAGCACGTAACCTTGCCGTGAAATACAGGGCCATCGCAGCAGCTGGAAAGCACGGCGCCATGGCCGTCTTTCCGCCTCCGCATCAATATTTTTATCCGCTGGATGAAGCCTTTAACCTGGATTTTACCTGGTACGGCAATCAATACCGGCAGCTGGTAAATGGCTACGGCATTGGCATCCGGCAGGAGCTGCAGGGAGATAAACGCTATGTGCCCTGGTTCAATGCGCCTCCGGGCACCAAACAGCGGCTCAATTTCTTTTGCTTACTCAGCCAGGATAACGATGCAGCGGCATTCACTACCCTGAAAGCGTTTACGCATAACGACCGCTACGCGGTATTGCCGGGATTCAAAACCATGTCGAGCCACTTTCATAACGAGTTTGTGATGAAAGTGATGATGGCCGGAGGGCCCGTGCCGGAGCATCCTGAGTTTGTACAAGTTTTTAAGAACATGGGGATTGACATTGTGCACCTCGCAGAGTTTCACTACACCGCTGATCCCAAAGGGCCGGATGAAAAGCGGCTGCCGCAGCTGAAAGCGCTTTTTGAATTATGCGAAAAGCAATCAGACGGTAAATTCCTGCTGCTGCCAGGCGAGGAACCCAATGAATTTTTCGGTGGTCACTGGCTGGATCTGTTTCCACGGCCGGTGTACTGGGTAATGTCGCGCAAGCCGGACCAGCCTTATGTACAAGACAAACCCGGTTACGGAAAAGTATATCATATCGGGAACAAGGAGGAAATGCTGCGATTGCTCAACGATGAGCGGGGGCTGGCATGGACCGCGCATCCGCGGACCAAGGGATCCGTGAATACACCCGACAGCTACAATCATGAAGCCTTCTTTTTGTCGGACCGTTTTATGGGAGCTGCCTGGAAAGCCATGCCTGCAGACCTTTCGCAGCCCCGCCTGGGTAAAAGGGTGCTTGATCTGATGGATGACATGAACAACTGGGGCACAAAAAAAACGGTCATCTGCGAAGCAGACCTGTTCACCATTACACAGCGCAATGAGATGTATGCACACATGAACGTTAACTATCTGATGCTGGATAAGCTGCCCGCTTATAAGGACAGCTGGCTCCCCATCCTGGACGCTATGCAGCACGGCCGTTTCTTCGGCAGCACAGGAGAAGTATTAATGCCGCTGCTGAAGATCAACGGTCATATTTCCGGCGACAGCCTGCAGCTGCCGGCCAACGGCATTGCTACTATCGACCTGCAGCTCCGCTGGACCTTCCCCATGAACTTTGTGGAGATCATTTCCGGCGACGGTGAAAAAGTATACCGCGAAAAGATAGCCCTCACTGATACAGAGGCATTCGGGGAAAAAAGTTTCCGGTTCAGCAGCAAGCTGGCCGGCCGCAAATGGTTACGTGTGGAGGCCTGGGATGTTGCAGCCAACGGGGCTTTCAGCCAAACGTTCTGGTTAAGGTAAGGGATCATTTCCTGGGCCGCTATACGGTCCGGGATCGTACACCCCTGTCCGTAACCGGACATGATTTTATAAGTAATAATTTTTAGCGTATTGAAAATCAACCGTTTTTGTTTTGGTATATTCATTGAGCCGTAAGATCTTTTTACTGCCTATGTTTAAGAATTATTTCAAAATTGCCATCCGCAATCTTACACGCAACAAAGTATATGCTTTCATTAACGTAGCCGGGTTAAGTATTGGCCTGGCCTGCGCCATGCTGATCTTACTGTATGTGAAGGATGAAGTAAGTTTTGACCGCTTCCATACGAACGGCCCACATCTTTACAGGATCGTTACTAAAAACATGCGTAACAGGGTAGAATCCAAACAGTCCAGCACAGGTCCTCTGCAAGGGCCGCGGTTCACGCAAAATGTTACGGGCATCAGATCATTTGTGCGTGTTGTAAGCGGCAATGAAGATTTTAAAAAGGGCACTGAGGTGGAAAGCCGGGAGCTGCTGCGCGTGGACTCTAATTTTTTCTCGGTCTTTAATTTTGCTTTGATCGATGGCGATAAGAAAACCTGTTTACTGCAACCCCATTCCATCGTGCTTACCAAAGACGAAGCAAAAAAACAATTTGGCACTGCAGATGCTGTGGGTAAAATACTGATGATGCGGGAAGACAGCACCCTTGTACCCTATAAAGTAACCGCTGTAACCGCTAATTGTCCGCAGAACTCATCCATACAATACAAGATCCTGCTGCCCTTTAAGGAAACCGAAGCAGAAGCAAAGAACAACGAGAACTGGTTCAGCTATTTCCTGAATACATTTGTGCTGTTAGATGACCATGCCAGCCCGGTAACCGTATCAAAGCAGATGCAGCGGTTCTATGAAAGGGATGCTTTAGAAACTTTCAAGACCATGAACGCCAGGTATGGCACCAGCGCGGATGCACAGATGGATACCTACTTCCTGCAGCCTTTCGGCGAAATGCACCTGAGCACAGAGCTGCCGGCACAAAATGGCTTGCAGAACGCCAGCAACCCGATGTACGCTTACATCCTTTCATCTATTGCATTGTTTGTGCTGCTGATCGCATGCATCAATTTTGTGAACCTCACCGTTGCACGATCCATTAAACGGGCAAAGGAAATAGGCATCCGCAAAGTAGTTGGAAGCGACCGGCGGCAGCTGGTGATACAGTTTTTAGGAGAATCTTTTCTGTTATGCGCAGTGGCCTTTACCATGGCCATTCTGCTGGCGCAGATCATACTGCCCCTCTTTAACGATCTTGCCAATAAACGGCTATCGCTAACCTACCTGCTGGACGGAACCCTTGTTAGCGGGTATCTGGGCCTGTTTATTATAACAGGGCTGCTTGCCGGTTTTTACCCGGCATTGGTGTTATCCGGCTACAGGCCCGTTGAAACGCTTTACAGCAGGTTTAACCTGAAAGGCAAAAGTTATTTGCAAAAATCGCTGGTGGTGTTACAATTTACCCTGGCTTCATTCCTGATCATCGCCACCTTCACCATTTATGCGCAGTTCAGCTTCCTCACAAAAACACCCCTGGGGTATGATGACAGCAACATTGTGATGGTGAATAAAGATAACATGTCCCATACAGAGGCCGCGATCTTTAAAACAGAGCTGCTGAAGTATCCGGGTATTGAACATGTGGCCCCTAAAAATGGCGGTGTGTGGGGTACTGCTGCCAAGCTGGAAAATGATTCTGCTATCAACTACTTTGCATATGAAACGGTGGATGAATCCTATCTCCAAACCTTAAAGATCCCGCTGGTACAGGGCAGGAATTTTTCCGCTGAGTTCCCGTCTGATTCCGCTCATTCCATCCTGGTTAATGAAACATTTGTAAAGCAGGCCGGATGGAGCAATCCCATTGGCAGATCGGTGATCTTTAACTTCGATAATAACAGGGTTTACCAGGTGATCGGCGTTGTAAAAGATTACCATTTTACTGCGCTGAATCAGAAGATCACACCGCAGCTGTTCACCATGAAAAATACCAATCCATACGGAACTTTTTATATTAAGCTCAGGCCAAATGCAATCTCGGCAAGCCTTCAGTATATTCAAAGAACATTTAAACAGTTTTTCCCGCTGAGCCCCTATACATATACCTTCAGGAGTGAAGCAAACCTGAAAAGTTATGAATCGGAAGCCAAGTGGAAACAGATCATCCTGTTTGGCGCCCTTCTTACTATTTTTATTTCCTGCATTGGCCTGTTCGGGCTCTCTGTTCTGTCGGCAGAAAAGCGCACCAAGGAAATTGGTATCAGGAAAGTCCTGGGTGCATCTGTTCAAAGCATTGCCGGCATTCTTTCAAAAGACTTTGTGAAGCTGGTGCTCATTGCCCTGGTAATTGCCGTTCCCCTGGCCTGGTTTGCAGCAAATAAGTGGCTGGAAAATTACCCTTACCGTATTACGCTCAGCTGGGCAATATTTGCTTTTGCTGCAGCGCTGGTGATCACGATAGCCCTTTGCACGGTAAGCTTTCAGGCCATTAAGGCGGCGCTCGCTAATCCTATTAAAAGCTTAAGGACCGAATAAATACAATTACCAGTAAAAATTGTCAGCTTATTATTACATCTTTGTCCCTGCATTGTTTTAATATTTGAGCATCAGAAACGTTATTGGATGTACGAACAAAACGGGGTACCAGGTCTTAACGCTACCAAACAACATTTTAAAATACTGGATGGTCTTCGGGGATTAGCAGCGGTTGCAGTTGTTATTTTTCATTTCATGGAAATAGCGATACCGGACTATAGCAACAATTTTATTGCGCATGCCTTTTTAGCCGTTGATTTCTTTTTTTGTCTTTCAGGATTTGTGATCGCTTATGCCTATGATCAGAAACTACTGAAGATCGGTGTCTGGAACTTCTTTAAGCTAAGGCTGATCCGCCTGCACCCGCTGGTTGTCATCGGGGCTGTTATCGGGATCATTGCTTTTATGCTTGATCCGTTCAGCGATCTTTACCTGCAATATTCCGGTAACCTGGTTACCATGTTCCTTACAGCCTGCCTGATGATCCCGTACCCGGTAGTGCCTGAACGTTATTTTAACCTGTTCCATCTCAATCCTCCAACCTGGTCTTTATTCTGGGAATATGTTGCCAATATTTTCTATGCCTTTATCCTGATCAGGATCCGTAATAAAGTGCTATGGATCCTCACCATCATTGCCGGTGCAGCACTTTTTTATGAAGCGCAGCGTTCCGGTAATTTAAGCGGAGGCTGGGGTGGCGATAACATTTTCGGCGGCTTTGCCAGGGTATTCTATTCTTTCCTGGCAGGTATGCTGGTGTATCGCTCAAAGTGGATTATTAACTCCCGCCTGACCTTCCCCGTTGTAGGCATCCTGTTAGCGGTTGTGTTTTTAGTTCCCTTTGTAAAGGAGTGGAACCCGATAGTAGAGCCGCTTATTGTAATCTTTTACTTCCCATTCCTGATCGCGCTGGGGGCGGGTGCGCGCTTAACAGCATCTTCAACCCGCCTTTGCAATTTTTCAGGAGAAATATCTTACCCGCTTTACATGGTACATTATCCATTTATATGGATTTTCTTTAGCTGGGTTGAAAAGAACAAGCCTTCTATGAGCGAGATGACCCCTGTTATTATTACAGGGGTAATATTGCTGACCGCCTTTGCTTACCTGGTGATGATCCTCATTGACATTCCGGTGCGCAACCGGCTGAAAGGTTTGTTGAACAGGAGTGTACCGGTTAAGGGAGGGAGTTGAGTTACCCTTTAAAGATCACCTCCCGCTTTCGGCATCCTGCTGACGGCGATTTTGCGACGCAAGTAAACTACCTTACTTCCAGCTCAATTACGGTTGCAATGGGATCAGGGCTTACACCGGAGATGTTAATATCCAGGCCATTGCCCGAGGCCGAAGTTTGCAGCTTCTTCCCGTTTGCCAATAGCTTGCAGGCTACTACGCTGTTTTTGACCCCGTCAACATGCAGGGTTCCGCCGGCGGGCATGTCAAATACAGAAAGGTAAAGGATGGTATTTCCGTTATGTTCTTTTTTAGTGCAACGGCCCCATGGGAGTGAAGGTAATGGGCTTTTTTGCGTTGCATGAATGGCTGCGCCGTTCTTATTCATCCAGCTGCCCATTCCCTTCAGGATCTCAACGCTTTCCTGTGGGAAAGTTCCATCTGCTTTAGGTCCTGCATTCAGCAGGTAGTTCCCGCCTTTTGAGGCAATATCGATCAGGTTCCTTACCAGCGTTTGTACGCTCTTCCATTTATTATCAAAGCTTTTATATCCCCAGGTGCCGTTCATGGTCATGCATACTTCAAAATCTTTTCCGTCCATAGCTTCGGCTGGAATATGCTGTTCAGGTGTTACAAAATCACCGGGATAGTTGGGCCGTTTCAGGCGGTCATTGGTGATGATGTCCGGCTGCAGCTTCAGCACGGCTTGCAGCTTCTCCGCAAATTCGTCTGTCATATTCGTAGGCGTATCCCACCAAAACTCTGCTATCTCTCCATAATTGGTTAGCAGCTCCTTCACCTGGGGCACTGCTACCTTGTCAATATATTCCGACATGGACTGGCTTGTTTGCATAAGATCCCAGTGCCCTGTATGTTCTTTCGTGTAGGCGTCTATTTTAGAGGAGTCCGGGTTGTCCCAACCCTCTGAAGCTGCTTTCCTGGCTGCTGCGCCACCGGGGTTATTCCAGTCCTGCGCCTGTGAGTAATAGAAGCCCAGCTTAATACCATACTTGCGGCAGGCGGCTGCCAGCGGCGTTAGCACATCCTTCCCGTAGGGGGTGGCATCCACCATATTCCATTTACTGGCCTGCGATTTGAATATGGCAAAACCATCGTGATGCTTGGCTGTGATCACAATATATTTCATACCGGCATCCCTGGCCTTTTTTACCCAGGCATCCGCATCATATTTTACGGGGTTGAACTGTTTGGCATATTGCTGGTATTCGGATACAGGGATCTTTGCCCGGTTCATGATCCATTCACCGCCGCGTTTTACCTGCTTGCCTTTATAATTGCCTGCAAGCACCGCGTAATCTCCCCAGTGAATGAACATGCCAAAGCGGGCTTCCCGCCACCATTTCATTTTCTGGTCATGGTTTGCATACTGTTGAGCGAACAGCAGCACTGGCGCCAGGGAAAGCGCGAATAAGAAGATAGCAAGCTTTTTCATTTAAATTTTTTATGATCAGTTATTGAGTTACCTGGCAGTACGTCTTTCATGGTTGCAGGATCAATAGCTGCTATTGCGAATAATAACGTGGATCCCTCAGCTGCTTTATGCAAACGTTCGCATAACATTTCAAAAAAAACGTGGATCTATTTAAAAATGAAATTATGGATAAATCCATGATAAAAAAATATCCAATTTTCACCAATGGTGGTTCTTTTTTACCATAAGAGATACAGGTAGCTAATATACAGGAAGGGAGCTTATTTAGCTTTGGGCGTCTTTTCCGTTTTCCATTTAATAACATGGTACACCGCCTGAGTAGTGCCTACATTCCTAAGGCCATGCAATTGATTCGATGCCTGGAAAATAACGGAGCCCGGACCCACACGTTTGGTGATACCGTTCACGGTAGATTCAACGGTTCCTTCTTTTATGATGATCAGCTCTTCATCAGGGTGCTTATGCGGTGGGTGAGGGGCCTCCCCGGGGTTCAGGGTAGTTACATGCAGTTCCAGCTCATCTAAGGTGGGCGTGGGAGCCTGAAGGAACTGGCGCTTTTCTCCTGTTTTAGTAGCTTCCACTTTAATGCTGTTCCAGTCGTAGATAGTAGACGATAAAGGGGCCTGCTGGTATTTATGCGCAATAATAGCCATGGGGACGCACATTACCAGTGCCGTGATACAAATAAACGTTATTTCGCGTTTGGTCATGATGTTGGGTTTAGGTAAATTAATTTACAAAACATTGTTTACAACTTTGCAGGTAATTGTAAACAGATCGTACTGTTCGCCCAGACCCTACAGCTGCGGATCTGACGTCATTCTATTCCTCCCTGGTAAAGGGGTAGCTGCTGCCTCCCTGCAGCAGTATCATTTCCTTTTTATCCGGAATAAACTTCATTATAATGCCTGCCTGGCTGAATTGAAATTCATGCTGCGCGGTGGCCTCAAGCGGAAACCGCGATTGCCCGGCAGCCTGCGCAAACAGTTTATTTCCTTCTTTAGTGACCGTTAATTTCATTGACGGTTGCTTGCATGCGTATAACCCGACATAGGCATCAAGATCCTCTGCTCTCAGCTGTATAACTTTAAAGTTGGGGATCTCATAAGGCTTATTGAAATAAATATGAAGGACACCCTTCAAAATATCATTTATTCCCAGCCCGCCATAACCGTTGGACAAATAAACCACGGATACCTTCTCTGCAGGAAAATATAACAGCCATGACTGGAACAGGTCGATCATTCCTGAATGACCATACACCTGTTTATCGTAAAAAGGAAGCTGCTCAATCCCCATTCCTTCTCCATCCTTTACAGTCAGCATCTGCTGAAAGCTTGCATCGCTTATAAGCTGATGTGAAAACAAAGCGGATATGAATTTTGCCAGGTCTGAAGGCGCAGACACCAATGCCCCAGCCCCGCCGGCCGCGCTCATATCTGTTTCCGGCTGCTGTTTCCAGGTTTCCTGCTCCCACAGATACGAAAACACCTCTTTATTGTCCGGATCTATTTTACCTCCGTAGTAAGTATTTACCAGGCCTGTTTTCGAGGTTATCCTACTCTTAACAGCTTCAGCGTAAGAACATTTACAGATCTTACCGATGATATAACCAAGCAATAAATAATTGGTATTGCTATAAGATGTTTTTGCGTCAGGCTCAAAATCAGCTTTTTTGCCCGCTATTATCGTTAAGATCTGTTCCTGGGTTTGAGGCTTGAAACGCCAGCTATCCCAATCGCTCGTATAATTGTACAAGCCGCTTCTATGGCTAAGCATTTGAGCAATAGTAATTTTATCTGAATTCGGGAGCTGGGGGAAATACGCAGATAAGGTGGTGGTGAGCGCTAATTTATGTTCCTCTATCAGTTGGAAGATCATAACAGCAGTGAACATTTTTGTAATAGAACCGATCCTGTACCGGCTCTTTTCACTTAATAATTCCTTTGGGACAACACCCGATCCTATGGAGCGGCTATAAACCATAGTATCGTTCCGGGTGATCAGCAAGGTGCCCATGGATTTGTTATAGGCTTGCAGGTTATTAAAGAGGCTATCCAGTTTTGGCCGGTTGAAATTCTGGGTATAGGCAGGCCGGAAGGCAGATAAAGCCAGCGCAAAGAAAAGAACGAGGTGTTTTTTCATTTTGGGTGGAAGGGGATAATGTTCCTTTGTATCAAAATACGAATTTAGAACTAAAAAAGCCAGGCAGGAATGCCCGGCTATTTTTTAACCATATCCTATGAAAAACCTACGTAAAGGTATATACGACATTCATCAGAGGGTGTTAACTGCTTGTTAAACAAAAAACTACCCGGCGACGGTGTAAAATTGTTTAACATTTAATCGTGCCGCTTTTGAATGAAGAGTTAGCAAAAGCGGACTGATAGTAGTGAACTTACGCTCTGCCTTAATTTTTGTAACTTTGTTGCAAAAAATAATAGGTCATGGCAGATAATACCGCTAAGCCGGAGTTTTGGGAAGCAGCCTTTAATGAAAAACATGAAATGTGGGGCTTTGAGCCATCAAAGTCTGCCGTATTAGCGAAAGATCTTTTTGTCCGGGAATCAGTAAAAAGTATCCTGATCCCCGGGATTGGTTATGGGCGTAATGCGCAGATCTTCATTAACAACGGAATAGCTGTAACAGGGATCGAGATCTCCAAAACAGCTATTGAAATGGCGGAAAAGCATTACGGCGCAAATATGACCATATACCATGGCTCTGTAACCGATATGCCTTTTGACAACAACAAATATGATGGCATATTTTGTCATGCTTTGATCCATTTGCTGGATAGCAGTGAGCGTGCGAAGCTAATCCATGACTGTTATAACCAGCTTGCTGAAAACGGCTGTATGGTCTTTACGGTCATTTCAAAAGAAGCCCATACTTACGGGCAGGGCACACTGGTAAGCAAAGACCGTTATGAAATGTTCGGCGGTGTTAAAATGTTCTTTTATGATGTAGCATCCATCCATGCGGAGTTTGACAGCGCCGGATTGTTTGAGATCATGGAAATCACGGAAAACTATCCGTTCTTTTTAATTAAATGCAGAAAAGGCGGGTAATTAAAATAGATCCGGCCGTGTAAGAAAATACATGAAAATTCCCGGAGGCTGGTGCATAAAGAACCATTTAAAATGCATAACTTCTCCTTCCATTTTTAACAGCACAACAAGTTTACATATGAAAAAAGTAACGGGCCTTGGCGGCGTATTTTTTAAATGCGATGATCCGAAAGCTATGAACGAATGGTATGCTAAAAACCTTGGATTGGCTACCAGCGAATACGGAACCACGTTTGAGTGGCGGGAAGCCGATGACCCGTCAAAAAAGGGATCCACAACCTGGAGCGCATTTCCGCAGGATACCAAATATTTCAACCCCTCAGCCAAGCCTTTTATGATCAATTACCGGGTGGCAGATCTTGTTGCGCTGGTAGATGAGCTAAAAAAGGAGAATGTTACCATTGTTGATGAGATTGTGGAATATGAATATGGAAAGTTCGTACATGTGCTGGATCCTGAAGGAAACATCATTGAGCTTTGGGAACCCAAAGATGATGCGGACCTGGATCAGGCGGAAGGCTAAGCCGGACCGGCTTTAAACGTAGGAAGGAAGATTGAGCATATCGCCTCAGCAATCCAGGAGTAAACGAACACACATGAATAAAGCTGTTCTCACTTTTTTAACTGCCATACTAATGCTTTTTATGCAGGGTGCTGCTTTCGCCCAACAAAAAGATTGGGTAGTCCGGCTGGCAAAAATTGAAATTGATACCGCTTACCTGGCACAATATAAAGCAGCTGTTGAAGAACATACCCAGGCCGCAGTACAATCAGAACCCGGTGTGCTGACCCTTTATGCCATGTATGAGAAAGAGCACCCGGAAAAGGTAACCGTGCTCGAAATATATGCCAGCAGGGAAGCGTATCAGGCACATTTGAAAACGCCTCATTTCCTTAAATATAAAACAGGCACCCTGAAAATGGTGAGATCGCTTGAGCTCATAGAGGTGGATCCTATTGCCTTTGCAGCAAAGCCCGGCTTATTGGAACCTAAAAAGTGAACATCCTGAATATCCTTTACCATACATCTTCTTTCCGCGCCTTTAGCTGTGCAAGTATTTCCTGAGCAATCTCGTCATCCTCTGTGGTTGCTGATAAGCGCTCCTCCAGGCGCTGTTCCCAATCCCGTAATGATTCTGTGGGTGTAGGTCCAACTCCAAAAATACCTGTCCTGGGATCAGGCCCTAAAATACAACAGTACATGTCTGCCTCCCTGAAAACCACCGGGCGGAGCACGCGCACGCGTTCCGGAATATTTTTAGCCTCATATTCTATTTCAACAAGGGCGTCGGGTTCAATCCGCATCTGCTCCATATAGGTCTTTTGTATGATCGGATACAAGAAACATGCCTTTAGAAATTAGCCGCATATAAGAAATGGATCCATCCTGCCTTTCAGAGAAATGTATAAGTTTTGCCGTTAAATGTTCAAGTAAAGGAGGATAAGTTGAAAGAACTTTGTGTTATAAAATTTATAATCATGAACACAGCGTATCAACAATCAAAGATCGTTCTGGTAACCGGCGGCAGCCGGGGCATCGGCAAAAGCATTGCATTGAATGCGGCCAAGCGTAACATAGGGGTGATCCTCACCTATAACAACAACCCGGAACAGGGGCAGGCTGTAGCGGATACTATTAACAGCAATGGCGGTAAAGCGGTGGCTTTACCAATGGATGCGGCTAATATCGGCCCCATCAGCGATTTTACCGGCCAGGTATTACAGGCGCTTAAGAAAGAATGGAACCGCGACAGCTTCGACTATCTTGTAAATAATGCCGGGATTGCCCAGCGCACGCTCATCAAAGACACCACGGAGGACGTTTTCGACCAGCTGGTGAACGTAAATCTAAAAGGGGTATTCTTTCTTACCCAAAAGCTGCTGCCTTTGATGGTGGATGGCGGCCAGGTTATTAATATCTCATCCGGGCTTGCCCGCTTCGCTTTTCCAGGCGTTGCCGTGTATGGATCGCTCAAAGCTGCCCTGGAAGGACTGACCAGGTATTTTGCCAAAGAATATGCTGAGCGGAAGATCCGTTTCAACAGTGTGGCGCCCGGGGCAATTGATACGGAGTTTGGCGGAGGAAAAGGCGATGAAAGCCACCGTCAGCAAATTGCCGGTATGACGGCACTGGGCCGCCTTGGTGAAGCGGATGATGTAGGTGCGTTTGTAGCCTCGCTGCTTTCAGACGACAGCCGCTTTGTAAATGCCCAGCGGATCGAGGTGAGCGGCGGTATTGTGATCTGATTTTTTTGTAAGTTTATAATAACAATTCAACTTCAGCCAATGGAATATATCGATATTGAATCGATTTCAGAGCTGCACGATTTTTTCCATTACGATAAACCGCTGCACCCGCTGATCACCGTGGTAGATCTGGCTAAGGTGGACCGTTCACACAGGAGGGAAGGGGATGCATACCGCCTGAACTTATATTCCATTGCCTGCAAAAAAATAGAAGGCTCCTTTAAGTACGGGCGTACGTCTTACGATTTTTCCGAAGGTTCGCTGATGTTCACTGCTCCACACCAGGTTTTATCGCCCGGAATTGAGAACAAGGTGCAGGGCTGGGCAATTTATATTCACCCTGATTTTCTGCACGCAGACAGCAGAGGCCAAAAGCTGACCGCTTATTCGTTCTTTGGTTATGATACCAACGAGTGCCTGCATATTTCAGATGCGGAGAAAAATGTGCTGGAAGACTGCCTGCAGAATATCAGGAGGGAGATCTCGATGAACCTGGATACCCACTCGCACAATCTGATCCTCACGAACCTCGAGTTGATGCTATCTTATTGCTCCCGGTTTTACGATCGTCAGTTCCTTACAAGGGCAAAGGCGGGCAATGATATTACGGAGAGATTTGAGCGGATGCTGAACGATTATTTTGCGCAGGAAACACCCATTGAATCAGGGATCCCGGATGTAAAATATTTCGCTTCACGCCTTAATCTCTCTGCAAATTATTTGTCCGATCTGTTAAGCAAGTACACGGGCAAGTCAACGCAGGAGCATATTCATCTGAAAGTGATAGACAAGGCAAAATCTTTGCTGTGGAGCACGCAAAGCTCCATCGCGGAAATAGCCTATGATCTGGGCTTTGAACATCCATCCCACTTCACAAAATTATTCAAAGCCAGAACCGGCTATTCGCCAAGGGCGTTCCGGAATTTGAATTGATGCCGGGAAGCCTGCATCAGCTTTCACATTAGTCTGTGCCGCTTCTATGTGTCTCATACTTTGAAACGTTAACCGGCTTATCCTTTGTTTGGTCGCGTTTGCCCACATAAGAGATCATCAGGGAAATAAATGATCCCACGCTGAAGTTTATGAGGAGCGCATTAATGCAAACCATAAAAAGCCAACCTGCCGGCCGGTCCATGGATGTGTTGGAAGGCGCGTTCGTTAATGCATCCGTTGAAGGTGTAGTAGAGAAAATGTTGGGATGAAAGCTGAGCATCAGCAGCGCCCCCAGCACAACTGACAGCAGGGTGCCCACCGCTGTGGCTATATGAGCAGACCCTGACATTGCCACCGCCCTTTCTTTTTGATACGGCCGCTTTATAAGTTTCAGGTTATATAAAAGAATGGGAATAGCAAATACTACATTCCCGATGTATAAAAGATAGGCGCTTTTATAATCGTCGGCCTTTAAATGGTAAAATAGAAATACCAGGTAAAAAAGCGCTGCCATGCCACCATATATAAGATAGTCTCTCAGATGTTGTTTGTTAATGAAAGGGTTGTTCATCTTTTTTTAAAGATGTTCAGGGAAATATTGTGCCAGCAGGCATTCTACTGCCACATGGAATGCGCGCGAAGTTCTTTATCCGGTTTTAGGTTCCGTTTTTGTGAAAGGCGTGTCTGTAAAGAAACACTTCTGTAGAGCGTTTACACGGTATTGCAGGAAGTACCGCACAGGCTGAACAGGCTGCCTGGTTGTGTTTACTGTTTAGGAAGCGTGCCTTCCAGGTTCAGGATCATTATATTTCTGAAATCTATCGGCTGTCCTTCGCTCTGCAAGGCAATATATCCTTTCGAAAGCAGCTTCCCGTCCTGCTTCTGTTTAGGGTCATACCGGTTCACCACGGGGCCGCCTATCTGCGGTTTGGAATACTGCAACACCGTATCCCCGTTGATAATGTGCGTGATCAGCGAATCGCCCAAAACGATCAGCTCTGCCTGGATCCATTCATCTTTATCATAGGTCTTTGAGCTGGAGTTGATGCAATGCCGGGTGTCCAGCTTGCCCTGGTATACGATATGGGTACCAGGGGAGCACATATTGCCGGTGGGTCTCGGTTGTCCATCGCCCAATCCCGCTAAAAGCTGCATTTCAATAGAGATGGGCCAGTCCTGCTCTTTGGGCATGGTGCGCGGGTCCTGGGAGTGGTACATTACTCCGCTGTTAAGTATGGTATAGGAAGGCGCCGTTTTACACCATTCACCCACAAAGCGGTATTCCAGCTTTAGATGGTAGTAAGAGAACGGTGTTTTATAATAGAGGTGGCCAAACTGGTCATTGAAATTTCCGTATTGATCATAACGCACTTGGATCATGCTGTCCTGCACCCGGAAGGTTTTGCCGAAGTTATCGCCCGTTTCATGGTGATGGATCTTCACGATCCAGTCATTAATATCCGTACCATTAAACAGCGGTATCCATTGTTGTGCCCGGGCCTGCGCCTGCAGGGTGTGATGGTAGCTAACGGCCAGCAGCAGAAGGGCCAGTGTACGGGAAAATCGTTTGTTGATCATAACGGAAAATATTAGTAAAGATTGTCATTTAATCGACTGGTAATCAATATACAACTATTGTATCATTGACACCAATTTAGCCTTGTTTTATTTTTGAGGTCATATGTTAGTCGTAATGGCAACATATTGAAAATCCTATGACCCATTAATGTTACGTTTAGCCAAGATTGTTAGTCCAGCCGTATTTTTATTGTTACTCTGTCATAACCCGGCCTTTGCCCGACTGGATACCGTTCATTATCATCTGCAGCATTTTACGGATGAGAACGGCCTTCCACAGAACAGCGTAAAGTTCATTGCAGCGGACAAAGCCGGATATGTATGGCTGGCAACCGAGAATGGATTGGTACGTTTAGAGAGTGGCCGTTATATCAGGAATTTTAATAAGAACGAGCTGGATATTTCTTCCAGCCGGATCAGCTTCCTCTATTCAGCTCCCGGTGATAATGAATTGTTTGCCCTCACAGAATTTCATCAGCTGATCGGTATCAGCTGCGGTAAGGCTACGGTGCAGCAGAATATAGCGGCAAATGGGAATGCAGACGCAGCGCTGATCTATAAAGAGGGCGCAGATACTTATCCTGTTATCGGGTTACCAAATTTATATGAGAAAAATATCAGGGCAAACCGGTACCTGATCCCTGCAAAAAGAAATAGCTTTTTTCTGATCTATAAGGATAGCATTGACTTTATAGGAGAGCATCAGCAGCAGTTTCGTATAGCCTTCCATTATACCAGCCCATGGAGTTTTTTTTCAATGAAGGGGCAGCTGTATTATTTAAATGCTTCGGGTGAAGCGATGGTGCTTAACGGGCGGGAAGTGAAAACGGTAGCGTTTACAGGCGATATTCTGCAGAACCCCGCTTACAGGAGCCACCGCCGTTATTTAAAGCTCTACTGGAACTTTGCGGCAGAACAAACTTTCGTTTACCTGGATGAACATTGTTATGTGCTGCAACGCATGCCGGATGGAAGCTTACATACCCGGTTAGTGGTGGACGATTTTGATTTTGTATCAAACAGGATCATGTCTGTTTATTACGATGCAGTGCATGAACGGGCTTTTCTAGGCAGCGTTACCAGGGGGCTGTATGTTTTTACCCGGCAGCCTTTTAACGTGCTGAGTGGTGAACAGAACTCTGATGATGAAGTTTATTACGCCCAGGCGGAGCTTGAGGGCAACCAGGTATTAACGGCCCAGGGTATGCTCTTTGATTCAGCCGGCCGCAGCTCCATGTTTGGTCAGATCGGCGCCTATAGCTTCACCAATGACCGGTACAGCATGGTTATAGACAGTTCGGAAAATGTATGGTATAAGAATGAACAAACGCTGTATAAATTTAACAGCAAAGGACGCTTGCTGTGGCAGTGGGAGGGTCCTTCGCCTATCACCCAGTTATATATGGGAAAAGATGGCCGCCTTTGGATAGGTACCAAAACAGCGGGCCTTTACCGTTTGCCCCAGGCCATGCCGGAACACGCGCCGGAGCTGGTTGCTGAACAGCTGGTAAATGCAACTTACCTGCAGCAGGAGACCGCAGATCTGCTATGGGTGGGTAACAAAAGGGGCCTTTACCGCCTGCATATTGCTTCCCGCAGCATTGATACCATGAAAGAGCTGAATGGTAAGCACATTCGCAGCTTAAACATTCCGCGCCCGGGCGAGGTTTGGATCACTACCTATGACGATGGTTTTTTCCTGTACCGGAAGAACCGCCTGCACGTGTTTCCGTTGGATGAGCATAAATATCTTCAAACGGTGCATTGCCTGGTTGAGGACGATAAAGGGTATTGCTGGATCACTACCAATAAGGGACTTTTTCAGGCAGCACGAAAAGATCTGCTGGCTTATGCTGATGATCAGCAGCCGTACGTATACTATCTGTACTATGGAAAAAACAGGGGATTTAAAACAAATGAATTTAACGGTGGTTGTGAACCTTGTGGCGTGAAATGGAGTAACGGAAATATTTCCTTCCCATCCATGGATGGGTTGGTGTACTTTGACCCCAGCCGCATAAGCGCCGAGCTGCCGGATAAGGACCTGTATATTGAGGAGGCTGTGCTGAACGGTAAGCTGGTTGCGCTTAGTGATTCACTGGTATTACCCAATACTTTTCAGCAGCTGAAATTAAGCGTAAGTACGCCTTATTTCGGAGATGCTGCTAACCTGCAGGTAAGCTATGCAATGATGGAAGCATCGCAAAAAGACAGCGCAGTATGGCTGCCCGTTGGCAATGACCATACCGTGTCATTTTCAACACTCCCTTCAGGTACTTACCAGCTGCACATCCGCAAGATAAACGGGTTTGGGAAAAATAATTATACAGAGAAAGTACTGATGATCACAGTGCAGCAGGCCTATTATGAAACGGTATGGTTCCGTTTGCTGGTGCTGCTGGGCTTAGTAATAGCCTTTGCTGTTTATACCCGGTTACGCACGTATAAGATAAAGCAGCAGAACCGGGTGCTGGAAACCCGGGTAACAGAACGCACTGCGGAGCTGCAGACCATCCTGGGCTCCCTGGCTGCTTCCGAGAAAAAGCTGCGCCGCCAGGCACGCACACAGGAGCGCTTAATGGCATCCATCACACACGATATTAAAACCCCAATGAAGTACCTGATGATGTTAGCGGGCAACATGTCATGGAAAGACAAAGAAACGCTGGGGCCGGAAATGATGACAAGAAGCGCCAGGGCTATTTACGACACCTCTTACCGTATGTATTATCTGCTGGAAAATCTTATCCAGTATATTAGAACACATATCAAGAACGGCGCTGCAGTACCTGAGGATGTTGACCTGCATGAGCTGCTCGAAGAAAAAATAGACATCTTTCATAGTATTGCATTGTCCCGCTCAACCAGTATTGAGAATAACGTGCCGCCGGATCTGCAATTCCGGGCCGACTACCAGGTGCTGGCGGTTGTGCTTCATAATTTACTGGATAATGCAGTGAAGAACACCGTGGATGGCGTGATCAGGTTTTCCGCAGAGAACGGTAACGGAAAAATATCTATTATAGTGGAAGATGCAGGAACCGGGCTGCCACCGGCAGTACTGAACTGGATCAATGACTACCATGGTTTAAATGGCGAAGCCGCTTCACCGATGTATGGCGGTATAGGCTTACTGATCGTATTGGAGCTGCTGGAGCTGGTGAATGGAAAGCTGATAGCGGAAAACAACCGGGTGAAAGGTGCTACCTTAAAAATAGAGCTGCCTGCAGCTTAGCCCATGTTCGGGTTATAGAGTTTTACTTTCTCAATTAATTCAACAATATTCGTAGTCCCCATCTTTTCAAAGATCCTCGTCTTATAGGTGCTTATGGTTGTTAGCTGCAGATGTAATGTAGCTGCTATTTTGGCCATGCTGCTGCCTTTGATCAGCAGGTTCAATACTTCCCTTTCCCTGCCGGATAAGGAGTTCAGAGGGTTTTCAGCAGCAGGTTTTGGTTGCTGCAGCCGGGAAAGCAGCTGGTCTTTTACAGCAGCGCTGATATATTTCTCGTTATTCATTACCGTTCGCAGGGCCGTTTTTATCTGCTCTTCAGAAGAATATTTTACCAGGTAACCATCCGCACCTGCCTGTATATAATTAAGTGCAAACAGCTGTTCTTCGTAGCCGGAGAACATCAGGATCTTAATGTTTGGCTGCCTTAACCGCACTGCATCGATCATCTGCAGGTTGTTGCCACCAGGAATATTAATATCCAGTATTAACAGGTCAAATGATCTTGATTCCAGCTGTGTTATTGCCTGGTCCAGTGTTTCAGCTTCTATAACCTGCGCATTCAGGAACATGCTTTTTATGATCAGCAGCACGCCCAGCCGGACGATGGTGTGGTCATCGGCAATGAGTACGGTTTTCATAGCAGGGGTATGGTTAATGTATAATAATCGGTTTTCACAAGGGCTAAGATATAATATATCTTTTTACCCTGAAGGCCTTTTCGTGTAGAATAATTACTACATGCGCTACGAATAACTACTATAGATGCCGGTAATTTATTTGTCTATTTTAGCAATGTGAGAATGTTCGGTGTGCAATTTAGATCTATCCTATATACTCATGTAGAATTTTTACTATATAAATAACCACAACTATATCCTATGGGAAACTTTACCCAGTCCCAACGCTCAAAAGATCCTTTATCTCTTTTATTGCTGTTGCTCAAATACCCGATCGTAGTCTTATTGCCCAATGCCGGTTGCTACAGGTATAGGTTACCTGTGCTTGCGGTCGTTTAGCCAACAGGTTTATATCACCCTATTTTTGAATTCCCCTATGGAGTTTTCCGGGTGCGCTGTTTATGACAGCCGCACAGCCCCCTTTTTACCCAAAGTATTGCATTATGTCCCGTTCAATTGTATCTATCTTACTGTTGTTATGCAGCATGATCATAACAGCCACCGCACTGGCTGCCAGCTTCCCGGTCACCAATACCAATGATGCCGGGCCGGGTTCACTAAGACAGGCCATTCTGGATGCAAATGCGGCAGGGGCGGGGCCGCATGCAGTGGTGTTTAATGTGCATGGGCAGATCACTCTTTTAACTTCATTGCCCACTATTACGGCAAAAAGGCTTACGATAGACGGGCAGAACAAGATCACGATTAACTCCACCGGAACGAATAGCATCGTAAATCCTTTTGTGATCAATGCAGACAGTGTAGCTATCCGCAATTTTACATTGACGAATAACGGGGATATTGATTTTGATATCCTGACAAACACAAAAGGGGTCACTATTGAGAATATACGTACTTATAGTACGGTAGGCAATTTTCTGAATGCCGTATTAAGGGTAACAGGCGCCTCTACTGATCTGACTATACGGAACCTGACATCTTCAGATGTGGAACCCGCGAGCGGTACCTATAACGGGAGGGCGTTCTACTTCACCGGCGGCATGCAAACCAACCTGGTAATGGATAACATTAACCTTACTACCGCAGGTAACACAAGAGGCGGAGAAGGCATCGTGTTCCGTGACGCGTCTGTGAACGGGTTCACGCTTACCAACTCCAATATCAGCGGTTTCCAGAATGCAGTTATACTGGATAATACAGGCGGGGCGGTGGAAACGGCCAACAATGTGCTGCTCAGGAGCGTAACCATTGATTCCCTTTGGAGCGGTACAGCGCTGGGTTTTTATTCTGATTTCGTTAATACTAATATACAGATCAAACGTACTTCCATTGACCTAGATGTAATCGGTGCGGATGATGACGGGGATTATGCCATCCGGTTTGATAACACCACTAACAACATTAGCCTCGACACCATAAACGTGAACGAGGATGATATCCATTATATATGGTTCAACGGCGCCGCCAGCAATATCACTATTGATCATACCACGCTGGAGAACCGGATCTCCGGCATTTATGGCGGTTCTACCCTGATCCGCTTTGAAACAACCGCCAATACGGTCAATATCAGCAACTCTGTGCTGAACGCAGATAAACCGGGTACTACGGACGAAGCGGACTACGGGATCTATTTTATTGGTGCGGCAACCGGCGTTACTATCAATAATGTGGCCCTGAACGAGCTGGATGGAGACGGCATCACGGTAACTGCTCCGGCTACCAATTTTCAGGTTACTAATTCAAAGTTCACCAATAACGTAGATGGTATTGAGTTTGGTTCTAATGCAGCAAGGAATAATGTAGATATCATTAATTCCTCGTTTACCGGCAACACCCGTTCCGGTATTGTGCTTAATGGCGCCAATGCAGTTTCCGACTTTGACCTTACCGGCGATACGGTAGTGAATAATACCAACCATGGTATCTGGTTTTATGGCGGTGCAGGCGTAACAGATGCGCAGGTTACCGGTTGTGTGATCCATGATAACGGCGGCGCAGGTATTAACAATGATGCACCTAACAAGGTCGTCATCACCAACAACTCCATTTATAATAATACCGGCCTGGGAATAGCCAATCCCGCAGGCAACTGTACCTATACTGCGGCTGCCGGCAGAACGCCGGTGCTGGTGTCTTCTACTGCGCTGGGCGGAGGGCAGTATCAGCTACAGCTCACCATTCCGAATATAACGGCAGGCGCGCAATACACAGTAGATATTTATGCAAATGATCCCGCTACGAAGAAAACGAGCGGGCAATATTTTGTTACGTCGTTAACAGGATTGAGCGCAGGCACCTCTACACAAACAATCACTTATAATGCAGGCCCCGGCGCTACAGGACTTGGCTTCTGGACGGCAACCCTGCGCATACCCGCCAATAGCTGCGGTACCTCAGAGTTCGGCAACAGCATACCCATGACCTTACAGGGCCCTGCCTGTGTAAACAATGGTATCCGTGCCTGGTACCGTGCAGACCAGGCGGTGAACGGTGTGAACTGGGGCGATATTTCCGGTAACGCCAATCATATGACGGTTGTGGGTGATCCTGATAATACTACCGGCATGGTGAACTTTAACCCCGCCATTTATTATGATGGTAATGATGCCCACCTGGTACCGGCTGCAGCCGGCGTAACAGGCGCTTATACCATGGGTGGCATGTCGCAGATGGAAGGTACGCAGAACGGCCGCGTGTTTAACAGCTCAACCGGTAACAAACTATTCGGCTGGCACGCCAACTTCGAGAACCGTTTATATATCGAAGCATGGCTGAATACCGGAAATACCATCACCTCAAACAGTAAGCTGTATACCCTGGAAAGGGCTGCCACCGGCAGTTATGAATTCAAGGGGAATGGTGTATCCGTAAAAACAGGTGCAGCTTCAGATGCAGGCGTGTGGACGCTGGATGTAGGCGGCGCCACTTACGGGGAATATTCAAAGGTATTTGTGCCCGAAGTGTTTATTTATGGCCGGGATCTTACCGCAGCAGAAATACAGCGCATTGAATCTTACATGGGCCTGAAATATGGTATTACGCTCAATAACGGCGCAACGGATTATATTACCAGCGATGGCACTGTACAGATGTGGACAGCCGCTTCCAACACCGGTTATAGCAGGCGCATTACCGGCATTGGCAGGGATGATTGCAGCATGTTAAACCAAAAGCAGTCGCTGAGCCAGGATACCGGTATTGTAACCATAGCATTAGGCAATACCATTGCCGTTTCCAACGCAGCCAATACCAATAGCTTCGCACAGGATAAAACCTTTTTGGTTTTCAGTGATAACAACGGCACTACTAATTATTTTACAGCAGTAAGCGGCGCTAATGTAACCCAGCGTATGGGCCGCATCTGGAAAGTACAGAAAACCGCTACCTGGAATAACAGCCAGCAAATAACGCTGCAGCTGGAAGGCGGTGCGGAGAACAATTACCTGCTTATCAGCACTGATGCTGCTTTCGGAACCCTTACCCGTGAGCTGCAATTGAGCAACAATGGTACCATCACGCTTTCCAGCGCCGATCTGGCTGATGGCGCCTTCTTCACTTTCGGCAAGCAGCAGCGGTTCCCCGGCGGGGTAGCTGCCGGTTTACAGTCATGGGTAAAAGCCGATGCAGGTGTAACAGCTGTTGATGGTAATATTAGCAAATGGACCGATCAGGCGGTGCAAAGAGAATGGCCCAAAGCTTTTCCGGCTATTGCACTTCCCTGGCAGGCGAATGCCGTTAACTATAACCCCACCGTTAATTTCGCCGGCAACAACTATTTTACGGTACCTACTATTACAAGTGCATTTACAGCAGGAGAGGTCTTCTCCGTGCAGTTCTCTAACCTGGCCGCTGCTTCCACCACTGCCAGCTTTCCCTGGGAGTTCGGTGGAGATCCCAGCACACTTACAGACCAGTTCTACCATTATAGTAACGGTAGCCACTATACGCACTTTGGCACCAACTCACGGCCGGGATTCCCGCTGGGCGGCATCAATATGCAACGGGCACATATATTAAATAACTGGAGCGCGCCCGCCAACTGGTCCGTCAACTTCGATGGCAAAACAATAGGCAGCAGCACTGCTTTCCCGGTTACTTTCAGCAGGGGTGCAGGCATAAACAGCGCTATTGGCGCGGGGCATAACTCCATCTTCCAAGGCCGCATTGCAGAGGTATTACTTTACAACAGGCGGTTAACGGATCCTGAGCGCATACAGGTGAATAGTTACCTGGCCCTGAAATACGCCCTGACCCTGCGGAACGCCGCAGGCGCTATGACCGATTACATTGCCAGCGACGGCGCTGCAAGAATGTGGACGGCCTCCAAGAACACCGGCTACGGCCAGCGCATCACCGGCGTCGGCAGGGATGATAACGGCGCCCTGCTCCAGAAGCAAAGCCGCTCACAGGTTGACGGCGCCATTGTAAGCATTGCCGTAGGCACTGCCTTTGCCGCTTCCAATAAAGAGAACCCTACTACTATTAACAATGATCTTTCCTTCTTCACCTTCAGCGATAACGGAGGAGCAGTAACCTATACCCAGCCTGTTTCCGGACTGGGCGATGTTACACTGCGTCAGGCGCGCATCTATAAAATAGACCGTAATAACTGGGCGAAGAGCAACATCAGGCTGGCGCTGATGGATGGGGACAGCACGGAATATCTGCTGGTAAGCAGCGATGAAACCTTTGGAGCAGGGGACCAGGCTTACCCGCTGGATGCAAGAGGACTGGTGAATATTGACAGCGACCTGCTGCCGGATGGAGCATACTTCACCTTCGGCAATGCCTACCGCGGCCCGGCAGGCATTGCGGCCGGCCTGGAAGTATGGACCCGTGGGGATTCCGGTGTTGTTGGTACTGCTGCCAATGTAACACAATGGAAAGACCAGGCCCCCTCCGGCCGTACATGGTCAAAGTCGAACGGCAACGCGGTGCCTTTGAATCTAATGGATTTTAACTTCAACCCCGGGCTTGGTTTCAGGGGCGCAAGCTATTTTACCCTGCCACAATTTGCGCAGGCATTTGCTGCTGCTGAAATATTTTCAGTTCAGATCCAAACGCAGCCTAACAGCGCTACCGGCCAGGGATTCCCATGGGAGTTCGGCGGCAGCTACAGCGCCGGCGCTGAATATGCATGGGCTAACAACCATTATACATACTTCGGTTCGTCCAATGCCCGCAGGAATTTTGTTATTCCTGCAACGGTAGACGGACGTAACCCGCACCTGCTTAATTCCTGGAGCGCGCCCAATGACTGGGCTACCGGTTTTGACGGCAAGGTGCTGTTAACGTCGAATGTTAATACGGTTAGTCTGAACTCAGTACCACTAACTAACTACATAGGCGCCGGCCATAATACTGTTTTCTATGGTGATATATCGGAAGTGATCCTGTATTCCCGTAAGCTGAGCAGCATAGAACGCCAGCAGGTGCAATCCTACCTGGCATTGAAATACGGGCTTACGCTTGGCATAGGCACGCCTGTTGATTACCTGGCCAGCGATGGCAGCACCAAAATGTGGCAGGCTGCCGCCGGCGGTAGCTATGCGCAGCATATCACCGGCATTGGCCGTGACGATAGGGGCATGCTGTACCAGAAACAGTCTGTTAGCGCAGATACCGGTATGGTTACCATTGCTGTGGGCACAACGGTAGCTGCTTCTAACAAGACTAATGCAGCGGCTGTCACCAATGATCTTTCCTTTTTTACCTTTGGCGATGACGGCGGTGCCATCACTTACCTGACCCCGGTTACAGGTATTTCCAGCGTTAACAACCGCATGGCCCGCATTTTCAAAGTGCAGAAAACTAACTGGGCGGATCAGAATATTACGTTCAAATTATCCGGTGGCAATGCAGAAACCTACCTGCTGGTGAGTACGGATGCAAGCTTTGGCGCGGGTGATGCTGCATATGTATTAACTGCAGACAGCACCGTAACCATTAATAGCAGCTTACTAAGCAATGGCGCCTACTTTACCTTTGCCAGGGCCATCAAAGGACCCAATGGCGTAAAGGATGGCATTACATTCTGGTTGCGTGCGGATGATGGTAAGTCCAATGGCAGCGGGTGGAACGACTATAGTAACTTCGGCAATAATGCATCACAGAGCCTGGTAAGCAGCCAGCCTGTTACGGATGCACGCGGCCTGAACTTCAACTACAGCCTGGTGTTCGACGGCACGGACGATTTCCTGGACATTAACACTGCGCGCATAGATCCTTCTACCTCTACGGTATATGCTGTTGCCAGCGGCTCAGGATATGATGCTGTAAGGGAGCTTTTTGGCAGCGGCGCTGTAGGCTCAGCTCATGGAATGGAATTCCGGGTTGGTGCAGGCAAGCTGTCATACCTGGAAAACGCCGCGTCAGTTGCTGGCATAGGCGGCCTTAAAACCATCCTGCCTGACAGACCCTATATTTTCAGCGCTACCCAGACGGATGCTGCCAATGGCATACGCCTATTTGAAAATTATGCTGCTGATAACCAGGGTACCATTAATTTAACGCCCAGTACCGCCAATCTTGTTTCAATAGGCTCCCGTACCATTGCGGCCAGGGGATTATACTGGTTAGGCAGCATGGGAGAGGTGATCGCTTATAACCGCGTACTGTCGGATGTAGAACGCCAGTCCGTGGAATCATACCTGGGCCTTAAATACGGTATAACGCTGAACAACGGCGCCACCAACTACCTGGCTACAGATGGTTCTTCCTACTGGACGGCAGATGCAACTTATAAATACCGCGTTACCGGTATAGGCCGGGATGATGCTACCCGTCTGAATACCAAACAATCACTTAGTGTAGATACCGGCTTTGTGACCATCGCCTTAGGCAGCGGTATTGCCATTACCAACGAACAGAATACCAATACGATCACCAACGATAAATCATTCTTTGTTTTTGCAGACAATGGACTCTCCGGTACATCTTATGCAAATAATGTAAGCGGTACCAATGTTACCCGCCGCCTGCCACGCGTTTGGAAGGTGAATAAAACCAACTGGACGGATCAGAATATTACCCTGAAAGCAAATGCAACAGGCACGAATGTATATATGCTGATCAGCACTGATCCAACCTTTGCTACGATCACCCAGGAGCTTCCCCTGAATGCAGATAAGACCATTACTCTGAACAGCAGCCTGCTGCCCCACAACATATACTTTACTTTTGGCGCTCCGGTTAAATATCCGGGCGGTGTAAGCAGCGGTACGCTGGTATGGCTGCGCGCGGATATTGGAACATCTGCCACAGCAGACAATACTCCCATAAGCAGCTGGAGTGACTATAGCCCCAACATGAACAACCTGTTGCAGGCTACGCCGGCCAATCAGCCATTGTATCTGAATAATGCCGCCAGTAACCTGAACTTTAACCCTGTAGTAAGGTTTAATGGCGCTCCTAATGCAATGGCCGGCAACTCTATGCTGAAGACCGGCACCTACAACGGCGCTGCCGCTTTCTTTGCAGGCAACCAGACAGCTGCCGTTGCAACTGTTATTTACACGGAACCCACCGGTGTAGGTACCCAGTTTACGCTGCATGCTACCTGGTCAGATAATGTTGTGTACTGGGATGCTCCTTATGTTAATAACCGCCTTACCTATAATACGGGTGGCATCAATAACCAAACGATCCTCTGGACAGCCACCAGTGACATTACCCTTGCCGCCAACAAGCAGGCCATCTATAAGAATGGCTTAAGCGTGGCTACAGGTAATAATACCAGCACCTTTACCGGTAACAACAGCCCCTTCCAGCTGGGTTACAACGGAGGCAACTCTTACAACGGCCGCATGGGCGACCTGATCGTGTATGCAAATGCGCTGACGCCCATAGAGCAGCAGCGTGTAAATACATATCTCGCCATTAAGTACGGCATTACCCTGAACAACGGCACTTCTGATTACCTGGCCACCAACGGCACTACCAAAGTATGGGATGCCGCTGCCAACAGCGCTTATAAGAACAACATTGCCGGCATAGGCCGTGACGATGCGGAAGACCTGCAGCAAAAGCAGAGCCGCAGCGTTAACCCCGGTATGCAGCTGGCCATAGGCCTGGGCAGCCTTGCCGAAACAAATGCGGGCAATACCAATGCATTCGCCGCAGACAGAACATATATGCTGTGGAGTGATGACGGCGCCAGCACATTGTTTAAAACAGCCATTACGGGCAATCCTGCTGTGAACTACCGCATGACCCGTATCTGGAAAGTACAGGAAACAGCTACCGTAGGTAACGTGCAGATCGCAGTGCCCTATGATGCCCTTCCCAACGCAAATGGAACCTTCCTCATTATAAGTAACGATGCAACCTTTGATGGAACAGACCAGTTCCTCCCATTAACCGAAATAACCCTGAATGGAGTGAAACACTATGCCGCCACAGTTGATGTGGCTAGCGGACAGTACTTCAGCTTTGCGTCTTCTATCAAGGCGCCCGGCGGCGTAGTGGGTACTTCACTCTGGCTGCGTGCAGACGCAGGTACTTCCAGCACTACGGACAATACCGCTATCAGTGGCTGGACAGATTATGCTTCCGACCTGAATAATGCCATACAGGCCGCCGCAGCCAGCCAACCCCTGTATGCCAATAATGGAACAAACAATATCAACTTTAACCCGATTGTAAAATTCAATGGTACTAACCAGCGGATGGTGCTGGATGGCACAAAGCTGCCGGTGGGTACCAGCGCGAGAACTGTTTTTGCGCTGACCGGCAATGCTGCAACCGCTTATCGCGGAGTGATCAGCTGGGGCGACCCGAATGCAGCAGGTTATGGTACACGGTATGCAATGGAATTGGGAGGTGGCATACGTTCGCTTGAATCTTCTAACAGCCGTTACGGTAACACCACTACTAATACCATGCTTCCCGGTTTTACCAGCTTTAGCAGTGCAGCCAACACCACGGCTGCGGCCACTCTGATGAGGCTTAACGGTACCGGTATCGCCAACTCATTTTTAGCCGTTGGTAATAACCTGATTAATACTTATTCCCTGCCAACCGCATTTCTCGGTGACAATGTGCTCAGCGGCGGCTATCTTCCCTTTAGCGGTGTGATGGGCGATGTGATCGTATATCCGGCTACGCTGACTGTTACCGAACAGCAGCAGGTAGAAAGCTACCTGTCCATTAAATACGGCATCACGCTGAACAGCGGCGCCACCGACTACCTGGCTACCGACGGCGCCACTAAAATATGGGACGCCACCGCTAACACTACCTACAAGAACAACATTGCCGGTATAGGCCGCGATGATGTGGAAGGCCTTGCACAGAAGCAATCCAGCAGCATCAATACAGGCTTCCAGCCCATAGTGGGCCTGGGCGCTATTGCAAAAGATAACCTTTCAAACGCTAATAACTTTACTGCTGATAAAACATACCTGGTATGGGGAGATGATGGTGCATCCACCGGCTTCGCCACTGCCATGACTGGAGTAGCAGGTGTTACTGCCCGCATGACCCGTATCTGGAAAGTACAGGAAACCGGTACGGCAGGTAACGTGCAAATAGCCATTCCTGCCACCGCCATATCTTCCAGCGTTTCATCGCCTCAACTGGTGGTAAGCAACGATGCAACCATTGATGGAAGCGATCAGTATAGCGCGCTTTCATTAACCACGATAGATGGTGTAGACTACTACGCCGCTACTGTTGACCTGAACAATGGCCAGTACTTCACCTTTGCCGCGCTGGTAACAGCGCCGGGCGGTGTGCTGGGTGACGTATTGTGGGTGAAAGCAGATGCCGGCGTAGAGGTAGATGGCAGTAACCAGGTAGAACAGTGGATTGACCAGAGCGGCAGTAACAATACTGCTACAGAGCTGCGTGCTTCTACGCTTACTCATACAGATCCCATTACACCTACAGCAGCAATTGTGCAGGTGCCAAATGCTATTAACTTCAACCCCTCACTTGATTTCACGGGCGCTGTGAACAGATCCCTGAAAGGAAATGCCCTGGCCGACTGGAATGCCACACCAACGACCATCTTTGGCGTAAACGTGGTAGAAGGAACGATCACCGGAGCCGCCGGAGGAATATTCGACGGATTGGCGGATTGGACTGCTAATGACGGTGGTTCGGCAGGTATGGGGCTGCATGCCAACGCTACTGCTTACAATCTTGATGGTGCCGGATGTAGTCCTGCCGCAAGCACTTCACCCACCACAGGAGTACCGAGGGTAGTACGTGGTATTTACACAGTACCCGGTAATGGCCTTAATTCCACGCTTGCCGTTAATGGCAGAACAGAAGTGGCAGCCGGCACTAACTGCGCCGGTTATGCAACCACTCTCTTTGAAGTGGGGGGCCGCACTGCGGGCAGCGCTGTCTACGACAACCGTATCTTTAACGGTAAGATCCCGGAAGTGATCGTTTACAGGTCCGCGCTTTCTGCTGCGGATAACAACCGTATAGAATCTTACCTCGGTATAAAATATGGTTTAACACTTGATCAAACCACGCCACAGAACTACATAGCCAGCAATGGCACAACAATGGCCTGGGATGCTGCCGCTAACGGCGTCTACAAGAACAACATCTTCGGTATTGGCCGTGATGATGCTTCCGCCTTGCTGCAAAAGCAATCGCGCAGTGTGAACCCGGGAAGCATACTTACAATAGGGCTGCGCACCATTGCAGCCACCAATGCAGAGAATACCAACGTTTTTGCTGCTGATAAGAGCTTCTTTATGGCAGCCAGCAACAGCGCAGCGCTCACGGTTACCGGTACCGACCTGCCTACCGGCAGCTGTATCGCCCAGCGCCTTACACAGGAATGGAAAGCGCAGCTCACCAGCTTTGATATAGCTACACATCCCTTACGCCTGCAGTTTGACCTCACCGGTATCACTGTTACAGGTACTGCCATTGCGGATTTCTCATTGATGATAGACCAGGATGGGGATGGCGACTTTACTACCGGCGCCATTACCGAAATACCGGCGTCCGACCTTAGTGCCGGCGTTGTAGGCTTTGATAATGTAAGCGCCCTTACCAATGGCGCAGTGTTCACACTGATCACCAGCCATCCTCAACGTACCGCCAGCCTGGTGCCGGATGCAACGGTAAGAACAGTAGCTGGTACCTGTATTGAGAACGGAACCCTGTATTTCATTGACCCATCCGATCCGAATAAATACATAGCCAGCATAACGCTGAACGGTAATACCATGGATGTTACCAAGCTTTCTGCTGTAATAGACGTGAACAGGGATATGAGCGCTGCACTGGGCAAAAACAGCGGTACGGATTATGGTACACAGCTCATGCGCAGACTGGTGCAGATCACCTACACAGGCGCTGACCTTACACAGAATGCCGGCGTTACCCTCCGCCTGTTCTGGAACCCGGCAGAAAGAACCAACGCAGAAACAATGCTTTCCGGCACCCGTGGTGTAACAGGCACTCAAAAGTGGGCATGGTTCAAACACAGCGGTGATATTACTGCAACCCTGGCCGACCTGGCTCCGCAAGGCCTGGCAAACATCATTGAGCTGGTGCCTACAGCCACCGGCCAGCAGGATGGTGTTGATTATGTGGAATTCAGCGGCATTGAGAACTTCTCTACATTTGGTGGCGTAACCACCGCCAACCAGATCCTGAGTATCCAGAAGGTACAGGATGGCACAGAAGGCACTCAGAACGGTGCTTTCATTATTAGCCTGCCCACAGGTGTAATGTCCACTGAAGACCTCACCGTGAGCTATACAGTCACCGGTACTGCAGCTAATGGCGCCGACTATACTGCATTAACCGGTACTGTAATATTCCCGGCAGGTAGCAATAGTATAACCCTGCCCGTTACTGTAACGGACGATAATATTATTGAAACAGCAGAAGGGGTAACCGTTACGCTGAACACAGCTACAGGTAATACCAGCAGCAACGCCTATACGATCGGCACAGCGAATAATGCTGCCGCCGTAATTAATGATAATGACAGCAATGATCCGGCTAAAACCGTGATAGCCGTAGCTAATGGCAGCGATGCCATAGAAGCAGGCAGCAACGGTGGCTTTAATATTAGTCTGCCAGCAGGGATTACCGCGTCTGAAGACATTACGGTGAACTATTCCATTACCGGGACTGCCACACCGGGCGCGGATTATGGCACCCTGAGCGGATCCGTGGTAATTCCTGCCGGACAGAATGGGGTAGTGGTGCCAGTGATTGCGGTAGACGATCAGCTGATCGAGAATACGGAAACCGTTGTATTAACGGTAACCGGCGGCAGCTCAACCAGCTTTACCTTCACAACCAGCGTTACCAGCGGTAACGCCACAGTAAATATAACAGATGATGATAACAACCCGGCTAACCGTATACTGAGCATCACCAAAACGGCGGACGGTGCAGAACCGTCCACCGGCGCTACTTTTAGTATAAGCCTGCCTGCAGGTGTTATACCTTCCGAAGCTATCACGGTGAATTATAATATTGCAGGTACAGCCACAGGCGGCACTGATTATACCGCGTTAAGCGGCACAGTTACCATACCTGCCGGTCAGAATAGTATATCCGTTCCTGTTAGTGTTACAGATGACCAGATCATTGAAACAGCAGAAACGGTATTATTAACAGTAACCGGTGGCACCTCTGCCAGCTTTACCTATACTGCCAGCACCACTAGCGGCAGCGCATCCGCGGGCATAGCGGATAATGATAACACGGCAGCCAATCGTGTGCTGAGCGTGGTAAAAACCACTGATGCCGCAGAACCGGGCACCAATGGCGCTTTCAGCATCAGCATGCCTGCAGGCATTACTGCAGCGGAACCTGTTACCGTTACCTATACTGTAAGCGGTACAGCTGCCGGTGGTACGGATTATACGGCGTTAAGCGGCACAGTGACCATACCGGCGGGCCAGAATAGTGTATCCGTACCCGTAACGGTACTGAACGACCAGATCATAGAGAACACTGAAACGGTGATCTTAACAGCCACAGGTGGCGCTTCCACCAGCTTTACATTCACTGTTAGCAGCACCGCCACAAGCGCTACAGTAAATATTGCGGATGATGACAATACGCCGGCCAATCGTGTGCTCAGTGTAAGCAACAACGGCGATGCAGCAGAACCATCTACGAATGGTGCATTTATTATCAGTCTGCCAGCAGGTTTCACTTCCTCAGAACCTATTACAGTAACTTATACGACAGGCGGTACAGCTACAAACGGCACTGACTATGCTAACCTGACCGGTACGGTAGTAATACCTGCAGGCCAGAACAGTGTAACGGTGCCCGTAGCTGTCACCGATGATCAATTGCTGGAAAGTACTGAAACGGTTATACTAACGGCAAGCGGCGGTACTTCTGCAAGCTTTACCTTCACAGCCAGCGCCACGAATGGTAATGCTACCGTAAATATTACGGATGATGATAACACACCTGCCAATCGTGTGCTTAGCATCACCAAAACGGCGGATGGGGCAGAACCATCTACCAACGCAGGGTTCAGCATTAGCCTGCCCACTGGCATCATTGCCTCAGAACCGGTTACAATTTCCTATACTATTGGCGGTACAGCTACAAACGGTACAGACTACGCTACTTTGAGCGGCACGGTAACCTTACCTGCCGGCCAGAACAGCGTAGCCGTACCGGTTACCGTTACCAACGACCAGGTAATAGAAAATACGGAAACAGTGGTGCTAACAGTGACCGGCGGTACCAGCACAAGCTTTACGTATACTGCCAGCACCACCAATGCTGCTGCTACAGCTAATATTGCAGATGATGATAACACCGCGGCTAACCGCGTGCTGAGCGTAAGCAACACTGCAAATGCAGCAGAACCGGCTACCAATGGCGCCTTCAGCATCAGCCTGCCAACAGGCGTAACAGCTGCTGAAGACATTACGGTGAATTATACAGTGGCCGGTACAGCCACCAGTGGAACAGATTATACCGCCCTGGGTGCTACGGTAACCATACCTGCCGGCCAGAATAGTGTAGCCGTGCCAGTGACTGTTACGGATGATCAGATCATTGAACCGGCAGAGACAGTTATATTGACTATTACCGGCGGAACCGCTGCCAGCTTCAGCTTTACAGCCTCTGCAACAGGTAAGACCGCTACAGTAAACATTGCGGATAATGACAATACCCCGGCTAACCTCAGGGCAATAGTTACAACCGCGCGTGATGGGGCAGAAGGCGGCTCTACATTCAGGTTCAACTTCCAGCTTCCGGCGGGGATCAGCTCTTCTGAAACAGTTACCATAAATTATACAATAGGCGGTACGGCGGTATTTAATAGCGACTATACCAATACCGCGGTTGGCGCAAAATTCACGGGAACAATAACGATACCGCCGGGATCAGGCGCCGCTTTAATAGGCACGGTGGTAGATGATCTGATCATTGAAGGTACCGAAACAGTGGTGATCACCATTACCGGCGCCTCTTCACCCAGCTATACCTTTACCCCGGATCCTGTTCAAGGCAGCGCTACTGCAAACATTGCTGATAATGACGACATACCAGCCAATCGTGTGCTCAGCATTACCAAAGCTGGCGACGCAGCCGAACCGGCAACAAACAATCTTTTCAATATTAACCTGCCTGCAGGAGTAACAATGTCCGAGCCTGTAACGGTGAATTATACTGTAAGCGGGACAGCCACCGCCGGAACGGATTACGCTAACCTTAGCGGCGCCGTTACCATTCCTGCCGGTGCAAATGGTACCACACTGCCGGTAAATGTGATTGATGATAAATTCATCGAGAATACGGAAACAGTAGTGGTAACTATTACCGGTGGCACTTCCCCCAGCTTCACTTTCACTGCCAGTACAACAGATGGCGATGAAACAATGAATATTGCGGATGATGATAATACTGCAGTCAATCGTGTGCTCAGTATCCAGAAGCTGACCGATGTGGAAGAACCGGCTACCAATGGCGCCTTCAGGATCAGTCTTCCGTCGCTGATCAGGTCATCCGAACCCGTTACCGTGAATTATACGGTGACCGGTACCGGTACTAACGGCACGGACTATACGACGCTTACCGGCTCGGTGATTTTACCTGCCGGCCAGAATAGCGTATTAATATCAGCAGATGTAATAGATGACCAGATCATAGAGGGTACGGAAACCGTAATAGCCACCCTAACTGGTGGCACTTCCACCAGCTTTGCCTTTACGGCCAGCACTACCAATGGCAGCGCTACTGCGAATATCCTGGATGACGATAACATAGCCGCTAACCAGGTGCTGAGCGTAAGCAAGGGTGGTGATGCAGCAGAACCGGCTACTAACGGCGCCTTTACCATTAGCCTGCCTGCAGGTTATACCGTAGCCCAACCGGTTACCATCAGCTATACCGTAGCAGGTACTGCTGGCAGCGGCACAGATTATACAGCGCTGAGCGGCACGGTAGTATTACCGGCTGGTCAGAATAGTGTAAATGTACCAGTAGCCGTGATCAATGATGCATTGGTAGAAAATACAGAAACCGTTGTGATGACCCTTACCGGCGGCGCTTCAACAGACTTTACCTTTACTGCCAGCACTACCAATAACAGTGCTACGGTGAATATTACCGATGATGAGAATACGCCGGCTAACCGTGTGCTGAGTGTTGCCAATACTGGCAATGCAGCAGAACCGGGCACTAACGGTAGCTTCACTATCAGCCTGCCCGCAGGTGTAACACCATCAGAAGATGTAACCATTACTTATACGATCGGTGGCACCGCTACAGCAACTACGGACTATACATCACTCACAGGTACGGCCACCATCCCGGCTGGCCAGAATAGTGTAGTGGTGCCGGTAACGGTTGCCAACGACCAGATCATAGAAGGTACAGAAACCGTGATCCTCACTGTAGGTGGCGGCGCTTCTGCCAGCTTCACCTATACGGCCAGCAGCACTAACAGCAGCGCTACCGTAAACATAGCCGATGATGATAATACCGCTGCCAACCAGGTGCTTACGGTCACTAAAACGGCAGATGCAGCCGAACCAGGCACCAGCGGCAGCTTTGCCGTAAGCCTCCCTGCCGGCATTACTGCTGCCAGGGATATACAGGTAACCTACAGCGTAGGCGCCGGTACAGCCACACCTGGCACTGATTACCGGGCCATCACCGGTACCGTAACTATACCGGCAGGATCAAACAGCGTGAGCATTCCTGTGGTTGTTATAGACAATACCGTAATAGAACCCACCGAAACCGTGATCCTTAACATCAGTGGCGGCACTGATACGCAGTTCAGTTATACTGTAGCTGCCGGTGGCGGCAGCGCAACCGTGGACATTACGGATAATGACCATGCAGCCAATAGTAATATCGTGCTGCTCACAAAAGTATCCGATGCTATAGAAGGCGGCACTAATGGCCAGTACAGGATCTCCCTGCCGCCGGGTGTTACCAGCTCCGAAGACGTGGTAATTACCTTCAATACTACAGGCACTGCTACCATCACAACAGATTATACCATGCTGGGTCTGTCCGCCGGCAATATCGTTATCCCTGCAGGTGCCAATGAAGTATACATTGATGTAGATGCCGGTAACGATGGCATCATAGAAGGTCCTGAAACCGTGGTGCTCAATCTCACAGGTGCTGCTTCTTCCAGTTATCCGTTCACAATAGACCCCTCAGGCAATGGGGCGGTGGTGAACATTGTGGATGCCAATGCTGCAAGCAGTACCCCATTACAGGTGATCACCGGCACTAATGCAGCAGAACCGGCCACCAACGGTACCTTCACCGTGAAGCTGGCCGGCGTTGCTACATCAGCATGGCCCATTACAGTAGGGTATCGTGTGTCCGGTACCGCCGTTTCCGGTTTAGACTACACGGGCATCGGTAATGTCGTGATCCCGCCGAACACAAACAGCGTAACCATTAACCTCGATGTGCTGGATGACCAGATCATTGAGCCTACTGAAACAATGACGTTCACGCTGCTGTCTGGCAGTGCCACAGATAATGGCGGTAACGCCTTCATCTTCCCGCCGGACCCGGCTAACAGTAACATTACCGTGAACATTGCGGATAATGACGCTACTGCCGCTAACCAGGTGCTTGCTGTGGTGAAAACGAACGATGCTGCCGAACCAGGCACCCCCGGTACTTTCACCGTAAGCCTGCCCGCCGGTTATACTTCCAGCGCCAATCTTACACTTTCATATAACATGACCGGTACTGCTACCCGCAATACCGACTATACTATCTTCACCATCACACTGCCGGCTAACTCCAACAGTGTAACACTGCCGTTGAACGTAACAGATGATAAGATCATAGAGAATACAGAGACGGCTATATTAAATCTCAACGGTGGTACGGATGGCAACGGCTTTACCTATACCGCTGCTCCGGGCAGTAACGCTGCAACACTGAATATTACAGATAATGACAACACTGCCGCTAATAAAGTGCTGCTGGTAACCAATACGGCAGATGCTGCCGAACCGGCCACCAATGGCGCCTTCAGTATCAGCCTGCCTGCGGGTTATACCTCCTCCGAACCGGTTACCGTAAGCTATACTGTAGCAGGTACTGCCACCAGTGGCGCCGATTACACAGCGCTCAGCGGAACAGTGGTGTTACCTGCCGGTGCAAATAGTGTAAGTGTACCTGTAACCGTAACAGACGACAACCAGATAGAAAATACCGAAACCGTAGCGCTCACCCTCACCGGTGGTACATCTCCCAGCTTTACATTTACACCGGCTGCCGGCAACGACAACGCCATTGTAAATATCACAGATGATGAAAATACCCCGGCTAACCTGGTGCTGGCTATAGATCCCGTAAATAATGGCGCAGAAGGCGGTGCAAATGCCGATTTCAGGGCCTACCTGGCAACAGGTGTTACCAGTGCTGAAGCCATTACGGTAAATTATACCATTAGCGGTACGGCCATCAACGGTACGGATTATACTACCATTAGCGGTACGGCAACTATCCCTGCAGGAGCGGGCAGCGTGATCATAAACGCAGTGCCGGTAGATGACCAGATCATAGAAGGCACGGAAACCGTTATATTAACGGTAACCGGCGGCGCCTCCAACAGCTTTACCTTCACGGCCAGTGCAACTAATGCCAGCGCCACGCGCAATATTGCAGATAATGACAACACCGCTGCTAACCAGGTGCTTAGCATCGCTAAAACAGCCGATGCCACAGAACCGGGTACCAACGGCACCTTCCATATTAACCTGCCTGCAGGTGTCACCGCAGCAGAGCCGATTACAGTAAATTATACCATTGCAGGTACCGCCACCGGCGGTGCGGATTATACCACCCTGGTTGGTACCGCGCTGATACCAGCAGGCCGGAACGGCGTAAACGTAACAGTACCTGTACTGGACGATGATATCATAGAAAATGCCGAAACAGTGATCTTAACACTGACCGGCGGCGCCAGCACCAGTTTTACATATACCGCCAGCAGTACCAATGGTACCGCCACGGTAAATATTGCAGATGATGATAACACCCCGGCTAACCGGGTATTGAATGTGGTAAGGACCGCAGATGCAGCAGAGCCGGCCACCAATGGCGCCTTTACCATTAGCTTACCCGCAGGTGTAACAGCCGCAGAAAGCATTACGGTGAATTATACCATAGGCGGCAGCGCTGTTAACGGAACAGATTATGCTAACCTGGGTGGAACTGTTGTAATACCGGCAGGACAAAATAGTATAACCGTACCCGTAACTGTTACCGATGACCAGATCATTGAAAGCACAGAAACAGTGATCTTAACACTGACCGGCGGCGCCAGCACCAGCTTTACCTTCACTGCCAGCAGTACTGCCGGTAATGCTTCCCTGAATATTGCGGATAATGATAATACCCCGGCTAACCTGGTGCTGAATGTGACCAAAACAGCTGATGCCGCAGAACCGGCCACCAACGGTACATTTACCGTTAGCCTGCCGGCAGGTGTAACAGCAGCTGAAGACATTACGGTGAACTATGCCGTATCCGGTACAGCCACCAGTGGAACAGATTATACAGCCATCGGCAGCTCCGTTGTACTACCGGCTGGTCAGAACAGTGTAACCGTACCGGTTACTGTAACCGACGACCAGATCATTGAAAATACAGAGACCATAATAGTAAGCCTCAGCGGTGGTACCTCCACCAGCCTTACATTAACGGCCAGCGCTGCCAATGGCAATGCAACAATGGATCTTGCAGATAATGATAATACCCCGGCTAACCTGGTACTGAGCATTACCAACACCGGCAATGCCGCAGAACCAGCCACCGATGGCAGCTATAGCATCAGCCTGCCTGCAGGTATTACCGCAGCTGAAAATATTACGGTGAATTATACCGTAACAGGGACTGCCATTAGTGGTACCGACTATACGCCTTTGAGCAGCTCCGTAACAATACCTGCGGGTCAGAACAGTGTGGCCGTACCGGTTATTGTAACAGATGATAAGCTGATAGAGAATACAGAAACAGTAATAACAACGCTCACCGGTGGCGCGTCTGCCAACTTCACGTTTACGGCCAGCACTACCAATGGCAATGCAACCGTAAACATTGCAGATGATGATAACACGGCAGCCAACCGCGTATTGAGTGTGCTGAAAACAGGCGATGGCGCAGAGCCAGGCACCAACGGCACTTTCAACGTTAGCCTTCCGGCCGGTATCACCGCCGCTGAAGATATTACCGTGACCTATACTATAGGTGGCACTGCTGCCAGTGGTACAGACTATACTGCCCTCAGTGGTACAGTGGTGATAGCAGCAGGCCAGAACAGTGTATCCATACCCGTGCCTGTGCTGGATGATCAGCTGATTGAAAGCACAGAAACCGTGGTACTGACCCTTACCGGCGGCGCCAGCACCAGCTTTGCATTCACTGCCAGCAGCACTAATGGTAATGCTACGGTGAATATTACAGACAATGATAATACCGCTGCTAACCGTGTGCTGAGCGTAGTAAAAACAACCGATGCAGCAGAACCGGGCACCAATGGCACCTTCACCATTAGCCTGCCTGCAGGCATCACCGCCACTGAAAACGTAACGGTAACTTATACAGCCGCAGGCACTGCCACCAGTGGTGCTGATTACACCGCACTGAGTGGATCAGTAGTTTTACCGGCGGGCCAGAATAGTGTAACCGTTACCGTACCGGTGCTGAACGACCAGATCATAGAAAATACCGAAACAGTGGTATTAACACTTACCGGTGGCGCCAGCACCAGCTTCACATTTACTGCAAGCAGCACCAGTGGTAATGCTACAGTGAATATTGCGGATGATGATAACATCCCGGCTAACCTGGTATTGAGTATTACCAAAACAACCGATGGGGCAGAACCGGCTGCCAATGGCGCCTTCAACGTAAGCCTGCCCACCGGCATCACGGCTACAGAAGCCATTACCGTAAATTATACGGTAAGCGGTACAGCCACCGGTGGCACCGATTACGCTACCTTAAGCGGTACCGTGGTAATACCTGCCGGCCAGAATAGTGCAGCAATAACGGTAACAGTAACGAACGATCAGATCATTGAGAATACGGAAACGGTTATAGCAACTGTTTCGGGGGGAGCTTCTGCCAGCTTTACGCTTACGGCAAGCAGTACCAATGGTAATGCTACGGTGAATATTACCGACGATGATAATACCGCAGCTAACCTGGTGCTAAGCGTAAACAATGCAGGTGATGCTGCAGAACCGGCTACGAACGGTGGCTTCAGCATCGCCCTGCCTGGTGGGGTAACCGCCGCTGAAGATATTACCGTGAATTACACCATCAGCGGCACAGCGGTGAATGGTACTGATTATGCGAACCTGAATGGCACGGTAGTAATACCGGCCGGCCAGAATAGTGTAGCCGTACCGGTTAATGTGATCAATGACCAGCTCATTGAAAATACAGAAACCGTGATCCTGACCATTACCGGCGGCGCCAGCACCAGCTTTACACTAACCGCCAGCACCACCAACGGTAATGCCACAGTGAACATTACAGATGATGAGAGCGCACCGGCCAACCGGGTACTGAGCGTTGTAAAAGCACTGGATGCCACAGAACCGGGTACCGATGGCGCCTTTACCGTTAGCCTGCCTGCAGGTATTATCAGCGCTGAGGATATTACCGTGAATTATACCATCAGTGGTACGGCCACTGGCGGCACCGACTATACCACCCTGGCTGGCGCCATCACCATTCCTGCCGGCCAGAATAGTGTGAGCGTTCCCGTAGCCGTGATTAATGACCAGGTTATTGAACCAACCGAAACCGTGATACTGACCCTTACCGGCGGCACATCTGCCAGCTTTACCTTCACGGCCAGCGCCACCAATGGTAATGCTACTGTGAATATTGCAGATGATGATAACACAGCGGCCAACCGTGTGCTGAGTGTTGTAAAAACAACCGATGCGGCAGAACCGGGCACCAACGGCGCCTTTAACATTAGCCTGCCCGCAGGCGTAACAGCAGCTGAAGACATTACCGTGAATTACGCGGTAACAGGTACTGCTACAAACGGCACGGATAATACCACCCTGAGTGGTGCCGTAGTAATACCAGCCGGCCAGAACAACGTGACCGTACCGGTAACGGTTACCAACGACCAGATCATAGAAGCCACAGAAACAGTGGTGCTCACGGTCAGCAATGGTACATCCACCAGCTTTGCATTTACGGCCAGCAGCACCAATAGTAACGCCACCGTGAATATTGCAGATGATGACGCCATACCGGCTAACATGGTGCTGAGTGTAACCAAAACAGCTGATGCCAGCGAGCCAGCCACCAATGGTACATTTACTATCAGCCTGCCTGCCGGTATAACGGTAGCAAATAACCTTACCGTAAACTATACCATCAGCGGCAGCGCTACCGCCGGCGCCGACTACAGCACCCTGGGCGGAACTGTAGTGATACCTGCAGGCCAGAATAGTATAACCGTTCCAGTTACAGTACTGGACGACCGGCTTATAGAACCAACAGAAACGGTGATCTTAACACTGACAGGCGGTACTGCTGCAACCTTCACCTTTACGGCCAGCAGCACCAATGGTAATGCTACCGTTAATATTACAGATGATGAGAGCAGCCCGGCTAACCTGGTGTTGAGTGTAACCAAAACAACCGATGCCGCAGAACCAGGCACCAATGGCGCCTTTAGCATTAGCCTGCCCACGGGAATCATACCGTCTGAAGACATCACGGTAAATTATACCATAGCAGGTACAGCCACCAGCGGCACGGATTATACCGCTATCAGCGGTACGGCCACTATCCCTGCAGGTGCGAACAGCGTAAGCGTACCGGTTATTGTAACAGATGACCAGGTGATAGAGCAAACAGAAACCGTAACCCTGACGCTCAGCGGCGGTACTTCGGCCAGCTACAGCTATACCGTAAGCCCTGCGAATGCTAACGCTACGGTAAATATTACAGACAACGAAAGCGCAACACCTGCAAACCTGGTGCTGAGCATAACGAAGGATACTGACGGTGCAGAACCGGCTACCAACGGCAGCTTTAATATCAGCCTGCCTGCCGGTATCACCTCATCAGAGAACATCACGGTGAATTATACCGTTGCAGGCACTGCTACCGCAGGCACAGATTATACCACCCTGAATGGCACGGTAGTGATACCTGCCGGCCAGAATAGTGTAAGCATGCCGGTTACCGTGATAAACGACCAGGTGATAGAGCAAACAGAAACCGTGATAGCAACCCTTACCGGCGGCGCTTCAACCAGCTTTACATTCACCGCCGGCACAACAAATGGCAATGCCACCGTGAATATTACAGATGATGAAGCCAGCACACCGGCTAACCTGGTGCTGGGCGTTACCAAAGGTGCGGACGGCGCAGAACCGGCCACTAACGGCAGCTTTAATATTAGCCTGCCTGCCGGTATCACCTCATCTGAAGCCATTACGCTGAGCTATACCATAGCAGGTACAGCTACCGCAGGTGCGGACTATACAGCCCTTAGCGGCACCGTAACCATCCCTGCAGGTGCGAACAGCGTGAGCATACCGGTAACAGTTATAGATGACCAGGTGATAGAGCAAACAGAGACCGTGATCATGACGCTTACCGGTGGTAGCAGCAGCAGCTTTGCATTCACAGCTACCGGCAATGCTACCGTGAATATTACAGATAATGAAGCCAGCACGCCGGCTAACCTGGTGCTCACAGTAACGAAGGGCGCCGACGGTGCAGAACCGGCCACTAACGGCAACTTTAACATCAGCCTGCCGGCAGGTATCACTTCATCAGAAGATATTACGGTGAACTATACCATAGCAGGTACGGCTACCGCAGGTGCAGACTATACAGCCCTTACCGGCACGGTAACTATCCCTGCAGGCACCAACAGCGTAAGCATACCGGTAACCGTAATGAGCGACCTGCTGATAGAGCAAACCGAAACGGTGATCCTGACGCTGACCAGCGGCACATCCGCCAGCTTTACTTTCACCGCCACCGGCAACGCCACCGTGAATATTACCGATGAAAGCAACCCGGCTAACCTGGTGCTGAGTGTAACAAAAACAACCGACGGCGCAGAACCGGCCACCAACGGCAGCTTTAACATTAGCCTGCCCACCGGTATAATGGCTGCAGAAGCCATTACCGTAAATTATACGGTAAGTGGTACAGCTACAGCCGGCACAGATTACACCACGCTTACCGGTACGGTTGTAATACCGGCAGGCGCCAACAGTGTGAGCGTACCGGTAGCCGTAACCGACGACCAGGTGATAGAAGGAACCGAAACCGTGATCCTGACAGTGACCGGCGGCACATCCACCAGCTTCACTTATACGCCCAGCACTACGAATGGTAATGCTATGGTAAATATTACGGATGATGAGAACATCCCCGCTAACTTGGTGATGAATGTAAGCGGTACCAGCCCGGCAGCGGAACCAGCTACCAATGGCTCCTTTACCATTGGCCTGCCGGCAGGGCTCACATCCGCTCAGGATATTACCGTTACCTATACCATAGGCGGTACTGCGGCCGGTGCTAGTGACTATACAACACTTACCGGTACCATTGTGATACCGGCTGGCCAGAACAGTGTAACCGTACCCGTTAATGTGCTGGATGATGACCTGGTAGAACCATCAGAAACAGTAATAGCCACCATAACAGGCGGCACCGCAACAGGCTTCGCCTTTACGCCGGGCAGCACAAACGTAGGCACGGTAACCATTGCAGATGATGACCATACGAACCTGAACCTGGTAATAAGGGCCAGCAAGCCGGATGCAGCAGAACCAGCCACTAATGGTGAATACACGATTAGCCTGGCGGGTGGTAAACGCACGGCAGCGCCCATTACCCTCCAATACATGATAAGTGGCACGGCCACGCCTGATGCAGATTACAGGGCCATCACCGGTACCATCACCATCCCCGCAGGTGCTAACAGTGTAACGGTTCCGGTAACAGTGACAGATGACAGTGAGGTGGAACCTGCAGAAACGGTGGTAATGATCCTTACCGGTGGTCAGTCTGCCGACTATACTTACACAGCGCCGGCTCCGGGCCAGGCTACCGTAACCATCACGGACAACGATAAGCTGGCAGGCGACCTGCTGATCACCAAAGAAGTAGTAGTGCCCGCAGTAGGTCCGTACCGGATGGGACAAGACCTGACCTACCGCATAACGGTAACGAATAAAGGTAACATAGCAGTAACAGGCATAAAAGCAGAAGACCGCCTGCCGGTACAGCTGGATGTGCCTACGCATACCTCCGCCGAAAGAGGTGTGGTAACGGTAACACCCAATACCAAGCTGGTTGAATGGACCATAGGCGATCTCCAGCCAGGCAGCACCGTACAAATGACGCTTACCAGCCGTGTAATAGAAGGCGGGCAGCTGATCAACGAAGCATCGGCCTACAGCGCGAACATGCCGGATGCAGATTCTTCTGATAACGTGGCGGCTTCCAGCATAGCAATAGAAGGTACAGACCTGTCATTCCCGAATGCGATCACACCCAACGGCGATGGTAAGAATGAAAGATTCATCATCGGCGGTCTGGAAAAATACCCGGGTTCAGCCCTGTATATCTATAACCGCTGGGGTGGTATGGTGTACCAGTCAAAAGATTACCGTAATGACTGGAACGGTTCTGACCTGAATGAAAGTACATACTACTATATACTGGAAGTGAAGAAGCCGGACGGCATCAGGAAGTATAAAGGCTGGGTAACAATAGTACGGTAAAAGACAACAATATCATCTGCTGATCTAAAAAGTGTTAAAGATGCAAACAGTAATCAGAGCAGGAATAATTGTCTTGCTGTTAAACATAGGATTAAGCGTAAATGCGCAACAGAACATACAGTTCAGCCAGTACGTCTTTAACGGCTTAAGTATTAACCCTGCTTATGCCGGATATAAGGAAGACCTGTATGTGAATGCGGTGTACCGTCATCAGTGGGCCGGGTTTCCCGGCGCACCGCGTACCGGCGGTGTATCTATAGACGGTATCACAGGTGAAAAGGTAGGGCTTGGCCTGCAAATGTTATTTGACAAGCTGGGCCCGCAGGAAGCGCTATCCTTATATGGCTCTTATTCATACCGTATCCCATTGGACGATGAAGGCACACGGCGCTTATGTTTTGGTATAGGCGGCGGCGTTACCCAGTATTCCATAGATGGTAATGCCCTGCGGTATACCGACAATGATGATGTAGCCTTACCACTGGGTAAAAAGAGCGTTTGGGTGCCGGATGCCCGTTTCGGGATCTACTATTACACACCGCGGTTTTATGCCGGAGCTTCTATAATGGACCTGTTTTCGCTGTACACAGATGCCTCCCGCTATTCATGGAAAGGGAACAATTATTCCACCATCCGGAAAACGCAGCACCTGTATGTTACTGCAGGCGCCATGTTCCCCTTATCAGAATACCTGCAGCTGAAACCATCCATACTGGTAAAGGAAGATTTTAAGGGGCCAACAAATGTAGATGTGAATGCATTTCTGTTGATCAATGAAATACTCTGGGTCGGCGCCTCTTACCGCAGCGGCGTAAAATTGTGGAATAAAAATAACCTGCCGGGTGATCTGAACCAGCTGGATGCTGCCAGTGTAATGGTGGAATATTATGTTTCAGAGAAGCTGCGCATCGGTTACTCCTATGACCTGAACGTAAATAAAATGGCAGGTTACCAGGGCGGCTCCCATGAAATATCCCTGGGATTTTTATTCCCCTCCAAAAAATATACAGTGCAGAACCCCCGATATTTTTAAACACCTTACTTACGTTGTATGATACGTTGCAGTTTAACATTAGCCCTATTAATGATACTTAGCGCCAGGCTGTATAGCCAGGAACAGAAAAGCGTATTGCGGACGGCAAACGAAGCGTATGCCCGGGAGGAGTATGCGGTGGCAGGTGCGCTGTATAACCGGTTGGCACGTAGCAGGGGAGATAAGATGCCCGTTGACCAGTGGATGAGAATGGCCCGCTGTTACCAGGAGATAGGTAATTTTAAGGAAGCGGCTGATTTTTACCAGCATATCATCAACCGGCCGGACCATCCCGCCTCCGCATATTTTGCATATGGGGAAGCGCTGCGGCAGCTGGAACAGTATGATTCCGCCAGGCTGCAATATACCCTGTTCTCCACCGGCAATACCGACAGCCTGCAGCTGAAGGCGGTAGCCTTGCAAAGCTGTGACAGCGCTGCCGTATGGGCCAGGCAGCCTGCTTCCATACAGCTGAAGGCCTTAAAAGAGCTGAATACATCCGGCTCCGACCTGGTAAGCGGTGTGGTGAAACAGGGCTTGCTGTTAATGTCGAACGGTTACCGTTCACTGGGACTGAACGGCGGGGCAGAGGCACACCCGGCCACGGACAAACGTACAGAACAACCTTATTACAAAGCATACATTTATAAACAGTATTCGCAGGGCAACGCTAATATGTTCCTGGAAGAGCTGGTACCTGCTCTTTTAGGTAAGGCCGACTATCATATAGGCCCCGTTTGCCTTAACAGAACAGAAGATACCCTGTATGCCACGATCAACATACAGGGAAAAGATATACCCTACACCGGCAAAGGGCCTGTTAATGGAATCCGGCGCCTGCAGATCTTCCAGTCCATAAAAAAAGACGGTAAATGGACGCCATTGGTGTTGCTGCCGGGTTTGAACGTTGCCGGCTATTCATCCAGCCACGCAGTGCTGAACAGCAACGGAAGTATCCTATACTTTATATCAGACCGGCCGGGCGGCTATGGGCAAACAGATCTCTGGTACTGCGAAAAGCAGGCAGATGGCAGCTGGGGTCAGCCCGTTAACTGCGGGGATAAGGTGAACACCGTAGCAGCGGAAATTTTTCCAACTGTTAATGAAGAAGGCATCCTGTATTTTTCCAGCAAGGGATACGCCGGTTTGGGAGGATACGATATCTATCGCGTAAAAGGCAGTAAAGCCAGCTGGGAAGTGCCGGTGAATATGAAAGCGCCGTTCAATTCCGGAGCAGATGATATAGGGCTTATACTAAAACAAAATGGTTATGAAGGATACCTGGCATCCAATAAACCAGGCGGCATGGGCCGTGATGATATTTATTATTTTGCTGACCCCAATTACTTTAACCGCGTGAATGGGAACCCTTCCCCGTATGATGGGGACAAAAACCCGGGTAATAATAATAATAATAATGTACCCGGAACAGCTACGCCAGGTGGGCAGCCTGCACCGGTTATAAGAAAGCATACTGCGGAAGAAGAAGGGGATAAGCGGCAGCTGGAACAGCTGAAGTTCTATTATGATTATAACAGCGCATCCCTGCTTACGGAATCACGAAAGGCATTGGACCTGGTAGCCAGTGTGCTGAAACGGAATCCTGACTGGAAGCTGGTGATCGCGTCTTATGCAGACAGCCGCGGCCCAGATCAGTATAACACAGATCTGTCGGCCTTACGTTGTTATGCAGTAATAGACTATCTCGTTAGCAAAGGCATTGATCCAAAGCGGCTGTATTATACCAATAAAGGTGAGCAGGATCCTGTGAACAAGTGTAAGGATGAGGTGCCCTGCTCCGAAGAGGAATATAAGCAGAACCGGCGCTCAGAGCTGAAAGTACGCTGGTAAAAATAACAGAAGCCGCCTCAGGGCGGCTTTTTTGTTGGCGCCGGTTGGGTTGATAAATATCATATTTAGAAGGAGATGCATAGGAAAAGATTTCCATAATAATACTCCCCGGTTATGGTAATAAATCCCTTACACGAATGCCTTTGGTACAAAGCCGTTTTGCCCCACTGCCCTGAGATCTTTTTTGTTATAATAATTAGCTAAAGCTAAACAGGATAACTCCCGCGGGTTAAAAAAATTAAAAAAATGGAAAATACTGAATATATTTACCCTATAAAACCTGTGGACTAAACATACTATTGGATCAATATCAACCTATATTAGAACGATTATGAAAAAATTATTACCTCTTTTTGTCTTCTCTTTTTTCCTGGGCAACGCCGTATTTGCGCAAAAAGTAATAACGGGCGTGGTCAGAGGGGAGAAGGGATCCCCTGTACCTGGCGCCACCATTAGCCTCCGGGGGTCTACTAACCATGCCATTGCCGATAACAGGGGACAATTCAGCCTGCAAACGTACGCACCTTTTCCCCTTACGCTGGCAGCCAGCGCCATTGGCTTTGCCACCCGTGAGATCGAAGTGACCGAACAAAACCAGGGCTCCGTAGCGATCATTCTTACTATAGACAACCGCCTGCTGAACGAGGTATCCGTTACAGCGCGCCGCCGTAATGAAAAAATCCAGAGCGTGCCCATTGCCATTTCCGTTGTGCGTGGCAGCGCCATCGAGGAAAGCGGCGCTTTCAATGTAAACCGCGTGAAGGAGCTGATCCCTTCCGTTCAGCTTTATTCCTCCAATCCGCGTAATACCACGCTTAATATCCGCGGCCTCGGCTCCACCTTTGGCCTTACCAACGATGGTATTGATCCGGGTGTTGGCTTTTACCTGGATGGTGTATATTATGCCCGCCCTGCCGCAACCACATTTGATTTTATGGATGTGGAGCAGATTGAGGTGCTGCGCGGCCCCCAGGGTACGCTGTTCGGTAAGAACACTACTGCAGGCGCGCTGAATATCACCACCCGCAAACCTTCTTTTTCCCCGGGCGCCAGCGCGGAGGTAAGCTATGGCAACTATGGCTACATACAGGCAAAAGCTTCTGTTACCGGCGCCATTGCCAGCAAGCTCGCAGGCAAAATTGCCTTCTCAGGCACACAGCGTGATGGAACCATCTATAACGTAGCTTCCCTGAAATATGTGAACGACCTCAATAACATCGGCGGGCGCGCACAGCTGCTGTATACACCCAGTGAAAATGTAAACATTACGCTCACGGGAGATGCCGCCAAACAACGGCCTGAAGGATATGCACAGGTAATAGCAGGCGTTGTAACCACCAAGCGCGCTGCCTACCGGCAGTTTGACGCTATTATCGCAGATCTCAATTACCAGCTGCCCAGCCGCAATCCTTTCGACCGTTTGATCGATCATAATACCACCTGGCGCTCCGGCAACGACCAGGGAGGCGTATCCCTGAATGTGGATGCAAAGATCGGTGGTGGTACATTGACCTCTACCACTGCCTGGCGTTACTGGAACTGGGACCCATCCAATGACCGTGATTTCACCGGGCTGCCGGTGCTCTCACTTTCCCAGGCCACTTCCAAGCATAAGCAATGGTCGCAGGAAGTGCGCTATGCCGGTAACTTCTCTTCCAAACTAAGTGGTGTGATCGGCGTTTTTGCGATCGGGCAGGACCTGAAAACAGATCCTGTACATATAGAAGAATCCGGGTCTGCACAATGGCGTTTTTCGCAAAGCACCACAAGCGAATTATGGAAAACACCCGGATTGCTGGACGGATTTGGCATCCGCACTACCTCCCGCCTCCAAACGTGGAGCACTGCGGTGTTCGGGCAGCTGGACTGGGCTATTACAGACAAGCTGCATGTATTGCCCGGCCTGCGCTATAATTACGACAATAAAAAAGTGGACTTCAACCGCAAAACATATGGCGGCCTGCAAACCACCGATTCGGCCCTGCTGGCATTAAAAGCCATCGTGTACACAGACCAGGAATTTAATGTTAATACAGACAACACCAATCTCTCCGGCCAGCTGACCATTTCCTTTAAAGCCAATGATAACGTCAATACCTACGCAACCTTTTCCACCAGCTATAAACCGGTAGGCCTTAACCTTGGCGGCCTTCCTACCTCCAAGGGCAAGCCTATGCTGGAGCTGGCAGAGATCAAGCCGGAATATGTGCAGCACTATGAAGTGGGCATTAAAACAACGCCATCCGCTTCCTCTACGCTGAACCTGGCCGTTTATAATACAGAGATCCGGGATTTTCAGACGCAGGTACAAACAGCAGAACTGGGCGTGAACCGCGGCTACCTGGCCAATGCAGAAAAAGTGCGGGTGCGCGGGGCTGAGCTGGATGGTAACATCCGGTTTAACAATAACTTTTCCCTTTTCGGCGCAGCCGCCTACACGGATGGTAAATACAGATCCTTCGTTAACGCACCGGTACCCTTAGAAGAAACCGGCGGCCCAAGCGCTTTCAAGGACATTTCCGGCAGCAGGCTGCCCGGCATCTCCAAGTGGACGGTAACCCTGGGTGGCGAAGCATCTACCGGCGGCAAGTTCCTGGGCCAGGGTGGAAGATACTTCCTGGCGCTGGATGGATATTACCGTTCTGAATTCTCATCCAGCCCGTCGCCTTCGCCTTTCCTGAATGTAGCCGGTTATGCGCTGTTCAACGGCCGGCTGGGCTTCCGTGCAACAAAAGGTGTAACGGTATTTGTATGGGGCCGCAATCTGCTTAACAAGGACTATTTTGAACAGCTGCTGGTAGCAGCCGGTAATGCAGGGCAGTATGCAGCCGTGCTGGGCGATCCCAGAACGTATGGTGTAACACTGCGTTACGTTTTCAGTGCTGCAAACTAGGGACGCGCTTTTTAGTCTGTTTTAATTTCGCTCATCAGCATTTTATTTTTATTATTACTAAATAATAGTAGCCCAATGAAGATCTCATATCTGAAAGCCGCTATGTTCGCAGCTTTCGCCGGCCTTTTTCCTGAGGCCCATGCACAGCAGCCGCTGAGCAAAGCCGCCGGCAACAATTTAACCCTCACGGTTGATCTAAGCCAGCTTAGCTACCCGGTGGAGAAGCTGTTTTTTACCTATTACAACACCACCACTAAATTCAGGTATACAGACAGCGCAGTTGTTGGCAGCCAAAAGGTGGTATCGTTCAAAACAACTGTTGCTGAACCCATTCTGGCGCAGCTGCGGGTGCTGCCCCTGGCAGATGGAGGCCAGAGCTCCTATCGCCGCGATAACTACAGCCTGTATATTGAGCCGGGAAAGCTGACCGCAGTAGCCAAAGATTCCCTGGGTAATACGCTGGTTACCGGTTCTGCTTCCCATAAAGATTACCTGGCATTACAGGCAAAGGCAGCGGTGTATGAAGATCAGTTTGAGAACCTTTACAAAGAATATGGTGCTGCAAGAAAAAGCAAAGATGTACAGCAGGAAACGGCTATACGAAAACAAATAGATTCACTGGAAAACCAGGTAAATGAGAAGGTGTATAAAGAATTTGTGCGCACACATGGTAAACGCTCTGCTGTAGCGCTTTATGCCCTGGCCAAATACACCGGGTATTCCATCGATCCTGTAAGGGCGCAGCCGGTTTATGACCTGTTGGGGCCTGCGGTAAAAGAGCTGCCTGCCGGGAAAGCCTTTGCAAAAAGAATAGAGATCGCAAGGCATTTGCAGATCGGGCAACCGGCTTTTCCTTTTACGCAGAATGATACGCTCGATAAACCCGTTAGCCTGGCCTCTTTTAAGGGTAAGTATGTGTTGATCGATTTCTGGGCCAGCTGGTGTGGGCCCTGCCGTGCAGAGAATCCAAATGTGCTGGCAGCTTTTAACAAGTATAAGGACAAGGGTTTTACGGTTTTGGGTGTTTCCCTGGACCGCCCCGGTCAAAAGGAAAGATGGCTGAAAGCCATTCATGATGATGGTTTAGCCTGGACGCATGTATCTGACCTGAAATTTTGGGATAATGAGGTGGCGAAGCTATATGATATCAAGGCCATTCCGCAAAACTATCTCGTAGATAAAGAAGGAAAGATCATTGCCAGGGATATTCGTGGAGAGCAGCTATTGGCCACACTGGAAAAGCTGGTAAAATAATGTTAATGTAAAATGTAAAATTTTAAATCATAAACCGACGAAGGAGGTTCATAGAGACCATTTAAAAGACTTTACGAACGAGATAAATGTAAAAGTAGAATGCCGGGAACATAAGTCTATACTTGAATCGTGGCATTCTACTTTTACATTTTAAACTTTACATTTATGATTTTACATTCTTTTTAGTCAGCCCCTTTTTTATTTCTTTTTAGCGCCCCGTGTTTTAGGTTTGCCATATTTCTTCATCATTTTATCAGCATGCCGGATCTTCACATTTACCTTTTTGTTCTTCGCTGATTTCTCATGGAAGGCAGCGCCGGCATCATCGCGCTTGCGTTCTTTTAACACGATGTTCGGCACAATAAATTCCGGTTCTTCATCCCTGGTATGTTGGTCCGAGATCTCAAGGTGCTCCGGTAAAGGCAGCTCAGGGATCTGATAGTTCATCAGGGTCTCTGCTTTTGTGCGCAGCGGCTGCTCCTGCGCTGAAATGAAGCTGAGCGCTATTCCTTTTTTATCCAGGCGGCCGGTACGGCCAATCCGGTGAATATAGCTTTCGGGCAGCTCCGGCATATCAAAGTTGATCACATGCGTTACCTCTGAAATATCCAGCCCGCGCGCAATAATATCTGTAGCGATCAGCACCCTGTAATTACCTTCCTGAAATTGTTCTATGGTGTTAAACCGGTGATTCTGTTCCTTGTTGGAATGGATCACACCTATCTTATCCGGAAACTCTGCAGCCAAAGGCTCATACAGCTCATCTGCCAGCTTTTTTGTGGATACGAACACCAGTACTTTCGTCATATCCGCCTGCTCGCGGATCAGGAGCTCCAGCAGGTTCACTTTTGTATAGAAGTTGGGAACAAGGTAGGCGTGCTGACTGATATTCGTTAAAGGAGTGCCGGCAGGAGCTGCTTCGATCGTAACAGGATTATTAAAGAAAGTATCCATCAGCGCCTCCACCTCCGGTGTAATGGTAGCTGAAAAAAGAAGGTTTTGCCTTTTTGCAGGCAGCAGGTCCAGGATCTTCACCAATTGAGCGCGAAAGCCAAGGTTCAGCATTTCGTCCATCTCATCTATCACCAGCTGTTTAATGGCTTTCAATTTTAATGTGCCGCTCAGCACAATATCCACCAGCCTGCCCGGTGTGGCCACTACCACATCCAGCTTACCCGCAGCGGTATCCATTTGCGGGTTCATGTTCACACCGCCATAAAAACCGGCCACTGCTACGCTCATGTAACGTGTAAGTCTTTTAACAGATTCCTCCACCTGCAGCACCAGCTCCCGGGTAGGCACAACGATCAGGATCTGCGGGAACCTGTCTTTGGTGAAAGACCACATACGCAGGCAGGGCAGCAAGTAAGCGAACGTTTTACCGGTACCTGTTTGGGCAATGCCACACACATCCCGGCCCGACATTGTTACAGAAAATACCCTGCTTTGAATAGTGGTAGGCGTTGTGAAATTAAGATCCTTCAGCGCTGCCAGTAAAGGTTTATTCAGATTTAGATCCTCAAAAGTCATATGAACCAATAGAAAAATGAACCACAAAAGTAGCGTTATTCCCGGGTTAGGCGAAATTCATATTATACGCCATCAGTTTTGAGGCGCTCTTTTGTTTTCTATAACATACTCATAATTTAATTCAGGACCCCGCCCGGCATAGGCGATCTCCCGTTCATTGATCTTTATTGCACCCAGGCGGCCAATAGCTATCTGAGAGCGTACATTATTAGCCCCGATATGGAAATACACTTTTGAAACAAATTGAAAAACGTATTCCAGCATCATCAGCTTAACCCCGCGGTTAACGCCTTTTCCCCAGTATTGGGTAGCATAAAAAGTATATCCGATCAGGATGCTGTTATCCGGTTCGTTGTAGTCATAGAGCCGGGTGCTGCCTATAATATTCCCGCTGGCTTTATCTACTATTTTAAAGGCGCCGCCGCTTTGCATACCACTGGTAAAAAAGGTTTGAAATACTTCCTTTTGCCAGCGGTCTTTACTGGGATGCTGCTCCCATATTTTTGGATCTGCCGCTACAGCATATAAAGCATCAAAATCTTCTTCCTGCAAGGGATAGAGGATCACCTTGTCATTCTCTAATATGGGCTGGGTATTGAAGGGCGTTTGCATAATTATGATACGTTTTTGATGTAGTTAGCCAGTTCCGTTTCAACCGTATTATTGCTTTTTTCTAGATGCGCGGTTATGCGTTCCCGTTCAGGGACTGTTTTATTCTGGCTTAATTTCTTTTGTCCCTGCAGGTCAGTTACTTCCAGCTCAAAGGCCACAATACCCTTTAGCATGCCTGTTTTAAACCTGTCGGAAAGGCGCTTCCATTGTTCCAGGTAGTTTTGATCATAAAAATGGATCATCTGTTCCAGCACCTTGATCTTAGCGCTTTCTTCTTCCAGCATCTTTGCCTTTCCGTAGGCATGTACCGCAATATAGTCCCAGGTAGGCACGCTTTCCTGCTTATCGTAATGTGCAGGTGAAATATAGGCGTGCGGCTCAGAGAAGATGATCAAAGAAGTATTGGACTCAATATATTTTGCCTGTTCATTGGCAAGGGCAAAGTGAGAGCTGAGTACGATCCTGCCGGCATTGTCATTTATAACAAATGGCAATTGGGTTGCGATGGGCAGCTGGTCTTTTATGGTAACCATCGTTGCAAAGCTGTACCGCTTCATAAAAGCAATTTTTTCTTGTTCATGGTCGAACCGGAAATGATTGGGTGTGTACATAGCGCAAAAGTACCCTCAAATTGGTTTACCTTTATAGTCCAATTCTAATAAAATGAGTAGTCCGATTTTAGCGCAGCTCTTTGGCAATATTCAGCTTGATCACTCGGCTGACAGGGCAGTGTATTTGCAGCTGGCAGATGTGATGCTGTCTTTGATCAGGAACGGCAAATTACGTTCGGGTCAAAAGTTGCCGGGTTCAAGGGATGTTGCCGCGCTGCTGCAGATCAACAGGATCACCGTATCCAAGGCATATGATGAATTGCAGATGCAGGGCTGGCTGGAAAGTTCCGTTGGGCGCGGCACCTTCGTTTCTTCGCACATCCCGGAGCATGCACCAAAAAAATTGAACGACAAACCCGTTTTTACCCCGCAGAAACGGGCAGGTTTTAGCATTCAGCCTAAAAGCTATTTAAACAATATGCTTTCAGTAGTTACTACTGAACTGCACCTGGATGATGGATTTCCCGACCCTAAACTGGCCCCCATAAAAGAATTTTGCCGGGCTTACCGCGGCCAGTTAACAAGGAGCGGACTATATAATAAGTTTGGCCGTTACAGTTATCCCGATGGGCCGGATTATTATAGAGAAGCATTGTCCGCTTACCTGAATGATACCAGGGGACTGAGAACTACTGCCAAGAACATCCTGTCAGTAAGGGGCACCTTAATGGGCATCAATCTCGTTTGCAACGGGTTGATAAACCCGGGAGATGTAGTGGTTTCGGGTATTCCGGGCTGGAAGAGGGCCGAGCTGAATTTTGCCCACGCTAAAGCTAAACACATAACCATACCTGTTGATGAAAATGGTTTGGTAGTAGACGAATTAAAGAAAATATGCCGCAGAACGAAAGTAAGAATGGTATATGTAACCCCTCACCACCATTACCCCACCACGGTATCCTTACGCATTGACAGACGGTTGGAGCTGGTACGGCTGGCCAATGAATACGGATTTATTATTCTGGAAGATGATTATGATTACGACTTTCACTATAAACACCGGCCCTTACAACCCCTTGCCAGCGCCGATGAAAACGGGATGGTAATTTACTGCGGTTCCTTTAGTAAAAGTTTTTCCCCTGCCTTTCGGATGGGCTATTTAGTAGCATCGGAGAATGTAATTGAACATCTTGCGCAGGTACGTGTCCTGTTAGACCGGCAGGGCGACCATATTATGGATAATGCAATGGCCGGGTTGCTGCATGATGGTACTATACAGCGCTATCTCAGAAAAACTCTGGCTGTTTACCATGAAAGGAGGGACCTCTTTTGTTCATTACTGAAAAGTGAATTGAACGATGCAGTAAATTTTACTGTTCCTGAAGGTGGAATGACCGTTTGGACAACATTTGCAGGATCGGTTAACCTGGAAAAATTATCGAAAGCAGCTTATGCGCAAGGCTTGTACATTTCAGATGGAAAAGCACATCAATATCCCAACTATAACGCAAATGCCATCCGGCTTGGTTTTGCCTCATCTTCAAAAGAAGAACTAGCTAAAAGCGTGGAAATACTGAAGAGCATATGCCGGCACTAAAATTCATTATAAATGCAGTGCCCTCTATAGTTTGAGGGCACTGCAAACTACAATTAGTATAACCTGTAAAACAGTGTTTTGCCATTACCGGTGCCTATTCAAAAAATGGCACCCCTGGTATCGCGTATTTCTTCATGCCGGCTTCATTGATCTCCACGCCAATACCCGGTTTATCCGATACCGTTATAAAGCTGTCTTTCACCCATTCGCCATCATAGGTAACGATCTCTTTAAACATAGGCTGTGTATGAAAATAAGATTGCCATTCCATGATCATGAAGTTGGGCACAGATGCACAAACATGCGCGCAGGCCATAGCACCCAGGAAAGAGGCTACCATGTGGGGGGCAAAAGGTACATAGTATAAATTGGCCAGGTTGGCAATGCGCTGTCCTTCTCCCAGTCCGCCGCATTTTTGCAGATCCGGCATTACAATATCCACGGCGCCTGTTTCTAGCATTCTCCGGAAACCATAGGCCAGGTAATGGTTTTCACCGGCGCAAATAGGTGTGCTGGTTGATTCCGTGATGAGCTTATAGGCTTCTACATTCTCAGCCGGTATCGGTTCCTCCAGCCACATCAGGTTCAGCGGCTCCAGTCTTTTTGCAATAGCCTGTGCGGTTACTGCATCATACCGTCCGTGCATGTCGGCACAAATATCAATTTCAGGGCCTACGGCCTGGCGGGCTGCGCTCAGCTGGTCGTACATGCGTTGCAGTTCGGCCGGGCTGGCCGTCCAGTTGTACCGGTCGTATTTGTTTGGATCATTGGCCTGGTCCAGGTCGAACTTAATAGCATTGAAGCCCATACTTTTTGCTTTCGTGGCTGCTTCCGCAAAATCCGAAGGTTTGGGCAGGCGTTGCTGGTACAAGGCAGTATCGCAATACACACGCACTTTATCCCGGAACTTGCCGCCCAGCAGCTGGTATACGGGCAATTGCAGGGCCTTACCTGCCAGGTCCCACAAGGCTGCTTCTATGGCTGATAATACGGCTACATACATGCCCGACTGTGCTCCCTGGAAGAAACCTGATTTACGGATGTCCTCAAACAGGCGGTTTACATTCAATGGGCTCTGTCCTTTGATGCGCTCACCGAAATTCTTTACCAGGTAATAGGTGCCGGGAATGGCATCCACGCCTTCGCCGCATCCCCATATACCCTGATCGGTATATATTTTTACAAACAGGCTGCCCCTGATGTAACCGCATTTCACATCCGTGATCTTGAGGTTGGAAGGAGCAGAGGCTTTGGGTGCGCGGTTTATGGCTTGTTCATATCCCTGTCCAAAAGCAGGTAAAGTGGCCAGGGGCGCCATAGCAGCTGCGATGGCAGCTTTGGTTATGAAAGATCTTCTTGATGTTGGATTGGTCATTATAGCGTGTTTTTGGGTTTACCATGTTCTTCCTTTCAAAAATTCCTGTATCTGGCTGCTGGATACAGGCAGCTCGTTGATATGTTCGTTGAGCCATTTAGAAAAATCCCTTTCTATCTCATCGCTCCAGCGTGAGTCGATCTGTCCGGGTGTATATTTTCCCGCGCGCAGCCGCTCATGGCCGAACATATCGCGCAGGCGCACGATCTCGGAGGTTACCACTACTTTTTGTACCAGCTGCGGAGGAATGAAGATCACGCCGCCATCCCGCCCCAGTACCACATCGCCGGGCATTACGGTAGCCTTGCCTATGCGCGTGGGCTGGTTAATGCCGGCAAGCGTGGTATTTAATTCGCCGGCAGGATTATTCAGGTGGTGCGATGGATGGTAGCTGCGGAAAAAAGAAGTAAAGGAGCCGATCTCTTTCAGTCCTTTGATATCACGGATGGCGCCGTCGTATACGATGCCGTTGCCGGTTTTTGCATAAATGGAATTGCCGAGATTATCTCCTACTGTGGGACCATCTTCATAAGCATCAAACTGGTCCACCACATACACATCGCGCTTCACCAGCAGGTCAATAGGCCAGGAGTTTTGCGATTTCACTCTTTTATCACGCACGCCAAACTGGTCTATGACGCGGTGCAGGTCCGGGCGGCCGGGTACAAAGGTGGCGGTAACAGCTCGGCCTACCAGCACACTGTCGGGGTTAATGGTTTGCCATTCGCCTTCGTACTGGTGTTTGTAATTTTCGTTGCGGAGTACGGCCCATGCTTCTTCCAGGGTTACCAGCTTCATACGGTCCAGCAGGCTGTCGGGTACTTTGGGCCTGCCATCGGCAAAGCGTTCGCCTTTCCATTCAGGTGTGAGTGCAATAAGCTGCTCGCGGCTGATCTGCTGCGCTTTTAATGAGCCGTATACCCAAAACAGTAATACGGCCGTCAGCCAATATTTTGATCTGTGCATATCAATGGGTTTATAATGGTGAAGATGATTGTTGCGTATTTTTTTCAGGTGGATGATTATGCCACCAGCTGGCGAGGGAAGAGCCGGTGATATTCATTACAGGTCCAAAAATGGCAGGCGCCAGTCCGGCAGTAGCCATCTTACCCATGGTTAACGCCAGCCCCGAAGCCAGTCCTGCATTCTGCATGCCTACTTCCAGGGCAATGGTGCGGCAATCCCTTTCATGAAAACGCAGCAGCCTGCCCGACCAGTACCCCATGCAGTATCCCAGCACGTTGTGAAAAATGGTAGCTACCAGCAATAGAACGCCTACCTGTAACAGGTTATCCCTGCCGGCTGCAGTAATGATAACCAGTATAATGGCAATGCCGGCCATGGATAACAGGGGCATAGCCTTATCGAGCCATTTGAATTTGCCATGCACCAGGTAATGAAAAGCCAGGCCCGCCGTTATGGGAATGATCACGATCTTGGTAATATCCCAGGCCATATCCCAGAAGTTAATGTTCACAAAGCTGCCACCCAGCAATTGCATAAGCAGGGGCGTTAAAAAGGGCGCCACAACAGTAGAAATGGTAGTAACGGATACGGATAAGGCCAGGTTGCCTTTGGCCAGGTAGCACATTACATTGGAGGCCAGCCCGCTGGGGCAGCAGCCTACGAGTATGATGCCCGCAGCAATTTCATTGGGGAATTTGAACAGGCTGGCCAGGGCAAACCCAATCAGTGGCATGATCATGTAATGACATACCACTCCTACAATAATACCTTTGGGCATGCGGATAACATTGGCAAAATCTTTCAGGCTTAATTCCGTACCCATGCCAAACATAATGATCTGCAAAAGGGGAATGATCAATCCCGATAGCTTGAAGCTGCCGATGGTTTTAAAATGCCAGGGATAGTACATGGCCAGGCTCACCACCGCTATAACCATTAAAGTGAAAGAAAGCCCTTTGAGCAGCGCATGTTGCCGGAAAGCCAGCGCCAGGCTAAGAAAGAACAATAATAAGATCCAGCCGCCCCATTGATGTTGCTGCAGCAGGGCCAGCACAATGTAAATAATTAAGCAAACAGCGGATGCCAGATAATAGACCGTGGAACGCTTCATACGGTAACAGTTTTAGTGGCAGCATATTTCTGCTGCAGGTTGCCAATGGCCTCAAATTCATCAAACAGTTTAGTGCTCAGCTTTTCAAAGATGCCGAAGTAGTCGGCATACATGGCATGATGCTGTTGATCCGGTTCATACATATCGGGCAGCTCCACAATGCGGGCCGCTTCATCCAGCGATCTGTAAAGGCCCATTTCAGTAGCACTCAGTAGCCAGGCGCCAAAGCTTACACTGTGAAATTCCCGCCGCAGCTGCACGGGTTTATTGAACATATCGGCAATGATCTGGGTGCAGAAAGGAATAGTACCAAAGCTGCCGTTCACCGAAAGACTTTTGATGTTGCGTTGCTCACCAAGGCTTTTACCAATGCTGTATATCTCATACAATATACCTTCGATGGTAGCGCGTATAAAATGTTTGCGCTCATGTTTAATGTTCAGCCCAAAGTAGGTGCCCCGGGCATTGGCATTCCAGATAGGGGCGCGTTCACCCAGCAAATAGGGCAGGAACAGCAATCCGTCCGAGCCTGCCGGTATCTTTGATGCTTCTTCCAGCAGCAGCTGCATGCTGTCCGCTATATCAAAGGGCTTCGTGAAATCGCCGAACTGCCGGGCAAACCAGTCAAAGATATTTCCGCCGTTATTAGTAGGCCCGCCGCTCACATAACAATCGTCGGTAAGCAGGTAATTGAAGAAGCGCATTTGATCATCTTTCAATACGGTGGGGCCCATCACCCTTACCGCCCCGCTGTCTTCAATGGTAATGGTGGCTTTTCCTTCGCCTTTTACACCATCGCCCAGCGTGGCCAGGCAGCCATCACTGGAACCGATAAGTATTTTTACATCGGCAGGCAGGCCCAGTGATTGCTGGTAAGCCATTTTCAGCTTGCCTGCAGTGGTAAATATAGGCGCCAGCTCAGGCAGCTGGGCCGCTGTAATGCCCGCATACTGCAAAGCGTCTGCTTCCCATGCAACGGTATGTATGTTCAGCAAACCGGTAGCGGAAGCAATACTATAATCTATCAGGTACTTACCTGTTAGCTGGTGAATGATATAACTTTTTATGGAAAGGAATTTACTGGTTTGTTTGAACCGTTCCGGATCCCGGTTCTTCAGCCACGCTATTTTCAGCAGGGGCGACATGGGGTGAATGGGCGTGCCCGTGGCCGCATACAGGCTGGCGCCACGCGTTGAGCGGCGCAGCTCCAGCGCTTCTTTCTTGGCGCGGTTATCGGCCCAGGTAATGGCATTGCCGAGCGGGTTACCATTTTTGTCCACTGCCAGTAAGCTATGCATGGCGGCGCTGAAGCAAATGCAGGCTACTTTATATTTTTTCGGGTAAATGTATTGGTTCAGCAGGTTCTTTATTACATACAAGGTGGTAATAAAGATCTGCTCAGGATCCTGCTCACTATGATCTGGATCAGTATGAAATGTAGGATAATGGCCTTTCATCGAATGGAGGACGTGGCCGCTGAGGTCAAAGGCAAAAACCCTTACCCCGTTTGTTCCCAGCTCAATGGTAATGATACATTCCATGTCTATCGTAATTATTTGTTGTGTAAATGATTTTTTCTGAAGTCACTGGGCCGGTAACCGGTCAGTTTTTTAAAGGTGGTGGAAAAATGTTGCGATGAATAGAAGCCAGTATCCAGCGCTATATCCGTTACGCTGATATCCGGCCGCTTTAACAGCTTGATGGCTTCGGAAATACGGATGTTGATCAGGTAATTGATGGGTGAAAAACCGGAATAGCTTTTTACACGCTCTGTAAACAGGGTAGTACCCATCCCAACCAGCGCCGCCATCTCTTCTACCGTCCATTGATAGCTCAGGTCCCGCCGCAGGGCTTCTTCAAGGTGCATGAATGTTTTGGGAAAGTCGCGGCAGGGATTGTTTTGCGTGGTCATGTGCCGGGTGATCTGTATCAACAGCTCATCAAGCTGGTGATTGACCCGCGTTTGATAGCCTATTTCATGGCCGGACAATTCTGCGTGTATGCATTTGAGTATTTTACCTGCTTCATTGAACCGGGATAGCACGGGCGTGTAGTTTAATAATAATATTTTGCCGATAGCCGCGCCTTCGCTTTCCGATAAGCCGCTCCACTTGCCAGGCAGCAAATGGCCGTTCCCCAGCTTTTGCATGCTGATGTGCAGCCAGGAAAAGGAGCCGATCTCCAATACACCGTCATCACTGCCAAACAGTACGCCGGGTAATATCAGTGCCACATCGCCCGGGTATAGAACATACGGCTGATGATCGATGCGCCATCCGAACTTGCCTTCTGTTATATAATACAGGCGTATATCGTCTGTGGCTGTGCTAAGGAAAGTGTTGAGCTGAATAGCGCCGTTCTTTTTTATGCCCAGTTCAGAAATATGCGGGAACAACCTCAATTCTGCCGATTTGCCGCGTTGTAGTACAAATTGATGCATATGGTTTTATCTAAATGCGGGGAATCAGTTTCATTCGTGGAATACTGTATAAAGAAAAGAAATTTATTCATCAGAGATGTACAAAATTCAACACTGTTCTATTTTGGAAGTTTTTCAGTGTAATACCGGATAATTTGTTGTGCGAACTTACCTTAACAACATCCCGTTATGAAAATACACATCAACGCCAGGCGTCCCTGCCTGGCCAGCCTGCGGCTGCTTTTAATTTTTCTTTTATTGCGGTCCGCCGCCTATGCACAAACAGTTACGGGCACAGTGACAGATGAAAAAGGTGTAAAACTTTACCGTGTTTCTGTGGGCGTAAAAGGAACCACACACGGAACCACCACTGATACCGATGGCAAATACAGCATTCCGGCTGCCGGCAATGCCACGCTAGTATTCAGCTCAGTGGGATATAAAACAATTGAAATGGGGATTGCGGGGCGTACGGCGCTGGATGTAACCCTGATGGAGGAGAACCAGAGCCTGGGCGAGGTGGTGGTCACCGCCCTGGGCATCAAAAAGCAGGCCCGTAGCCTGGGATATTCCGCTACCAGCGTTAAACCAGAAGAGCTAACGGTGAATCGCACCAGTAATGTAATGAATACCTTACAGGGTAAGGTGGCCGGCCTGAATATTTCATCACTGGGCACAGGCCCCGGTGGTACCTCCAAGATCCGTATCCGTGGCCAGTCATCCCTTTCAGGGCAAAACAACCCGTTGATCGTTATCAACGGCGTACCCATTGATAATACTAACTTCAACGACAATATTATTTCAGGAAATGTAAAAGAGGGCGGGGTGTTTGCAGATGGTGGAGATGGTTTATCGAGCATAAACCCGGATGATATAGAAAGCATGACCGTTTTAAAAGGCGCGCCGGCGTCGGCGCTGTATGGCTCACGCGCTAAAGATGGCGTGATCATGATCACCACTAAAACAAAAGGAAAAACAAAAGGTATTGGCGTAACCTATAATCTGAACTATACCAATGATACGCCATTGGATTTTACCGATTACCAGCGTGAATATGGCCAGGGTGAGGGCGGCGTTCGCCCTACTACGCCTAATCCCACTTCGGGGCAATGGTCGTTCGGAGAAAAATTTGCACCCGGCATGACGCAGGTGCTGTTCGATAATTTAACGGTTCCATACGAGCCACAGGGCAGCCGCATTAAAGAGTTCTACCGTCATGGCCAGAATGTTGCCAACACGGTAGCCTTTGAAACCAGCAATGATAAAGGCGGCCTGCGCCTGTCGCTGAACAATACGGATAACAGGGGCATTATGCCCAATAATACGTTCAACCGTAAGTCCATGAACCTGGGTTTCAGCTACAACCTGGTTGATCAGCTTGTGCTATCCGGTAATATCAACTATTCCAGGGAAGTAAATAAGAACCCGCCGAATATTGCTAACCAGGATAATTCCATTCCTACTTCTTTAATGGCGATGTCGACCTCCATGCCGCTAAGTGTGCTCAATGAAAATAAATACAATGCGGCAGGCAATGAATATCCGTGGTCCAGGTTCACAAACCGCACCAACCCGTATTGGGTGCTGGCAGAGCAGTTCCACAACATAAAACGCGACCGCATCTTTGGCAATGTAGCGTTAAAATATAACATTCTGCCATGGTTAAGTGTACAAGGCCGCGTTGGGCAGGATTACTGGTCGCGCGATGAAGATGTAAATAACTTCCCAACCGGTCAGGCTTCCAGGGCGGCAGCGCCTCCCGGTTTCGTGAACGGTATATATACACAGGAATCACGCCGCTTCCGGGAAACCAACCTGGATTTCCTGGTGAACGCAAATAAGCAGTTCGGTGACCTGGGCGCAAACCTGACTGTTGGCGGCAACCGCATGCGCAAAAGGGCCGACATCAATAGAGTGGTAGTAACCGATTTTATCATCAGGGATTTGTATACGGTGCAGAACGGGCGCGGAAAAGATCCGGTGTATACGCTCACAGAACAGGGTGTGAACTCCCTTTATAGCTCAGCGGAGCTGAACTGGAAGCAAACCTTTTATTTAACCGGCACAGTGCGTAACGACTGGTTCTCTACACTGTCCCCGGACAACAGAAGCATTTTATATCCATCCGTTTCCGGCAGCTATGTGTTCTCAGAACACCTGCCTGCATTAAGCTGGCTGAACTTCGGTAAAGTGCGGCTGGGTTATGCGGAAGTAGGCAGCGACGGTGACGTGGCGCCTTATTCGGACCGGCTGTTCTATCTGCCGAACCCCAATTTTATTACAAATCCCAATGGGGTACCGGTACCGGTAGGCACCAGTACTATCAGTAACGGCGTTACCGGCACCACCTTGCCCAATCCCCGGCTAAGACCCAGCCGTGTGGCGGAAACAGAGGTGGGTCTGGAATTACGTATGTTCAACAGCCGTGTAAATTTAGATCTGGCAGCTTACCGGAAGATCACCAGTGACCAGATCGTACTGGTGCAGATCTCAGATGCCTCCGGTTATTTCAATACACCCATCAACAGCGGCAAAAGCCGCAATAAAGGGTTTGAGGCCCTGTTAAACCTGGTGCCCGTAAGAAGCGGAAAGTTCAATTGGGAATTTACGGCCAATACATCGTACAACATTACTAAAGTGCTGAGCATTGTTACCGACAAACCCGGTGAGCGCATTACTACGGGCACGCATGTATTTAATGGTGAAACCAGGCAGGTGGTGGGACAAGAGATAGGCCAGATAGCCGGTTACGGGTATGCGCGGAATGAAAAAGGACAAATGATCTTTCAGTCGAACGGTTTGCCCCAGCGCACACCCGACTTTGTATTGTTTGGCAGCGCTTTGCCGAAATGGGTAGGCGGTTTCCTTAACTCCTTTAATTACAACGGCATTACACTGAATGTGCTCGTTGATTATAAGCTGGGAAATAAAGTACTGTCAGGCACCAACTTCAACGCCGTGCGGCATGGCCTGCATAAAATGACGCTGGAAGGCCGTGAATCTGGTGTGAAAGGTAAGGGGGTGGATGCCAGCGGTAATCCGAACGAGGCGGTGGCCTCAGCACAAACCTATTGGGAGCATCTTCGTACACAGCAGATCGTGGAAGCAGTTGTTTATAATGGTGGTTACTGGAAGCTGCGCCAGCTAAGCCTGGGGTATGACTTTTCAAAACATATTCCCGCCAATTGGCTCATCAAAGGTGTAAAGCTTGACCTGGTAGCCAATAATGTGCTGATCATCAAGAAATGGATAGACAATATCGATCCTGAAACATTCGGTTTTGGATCAGATAACCAGGTAGGGCTGGAATCACCCGGCCTGCCCAGCACCCGCAGCCTTGGATTGAATTTGAATATTAAATTCTAACAACCTCCGTTATGAAACCGACATGATTAAAATAATCATTAAGCCCAGAGGGCAATGATTATTTTAATCATCAAAGGTTCCATCCGGCCATTGAAAAAAACAAAAAATAAACGGATGAAAAAGATCTTAAACTATAGCATTGGCTTCTTATTATCGCTGGCCATGGCTTCCTGCGAAAGTGGATTGTCCGATCTGAATGTGAACAAAACAAATCCCTCTTCGCTTGACCCGGCGCTGTTGTTGAACCAGGGCATTATTAATACTTCTTTTCCGGTAAAATCACTGGTATTCGATGTTGGCATTGTGCAGCAAATGGTATCGCCCAACGGCGGCGTGCTGGCCGGCGCCAATTTTAACCAGGACAGCCGCGATGTAACTACACAACCTATATGGGCGGTCTATTATCAAAGTGTGATCAAAAATACGCATGATGCCCTGGTGCGTGCAAAAGACGATCCGGCCAGGAGCAATATGTACAATATGGCGCGCATTTACCAGTCGTATGTTTTTATGGTCCTTACGGATCAATATGGAGACATACCCTATACGCAAGGCGGCGCCGGTTATTCGGACGGGGTCCTGTTCCCTGAATATGACCGCCAGCAGGACATTTATCCAAAGATCATCCAGGAGTTGACAGAGGCGGCAACCGCCCTGAACCCTGCCAGCACCATTGAAACCGGTGATGCTTTATACGCCGGCGATGTGGCCAAATGGAAGAAATTTGCTTATTCACTGCTGCTGCGCGCCGGTATGCGCTTAGTAAAAGTGGATGCAGCAAAAGCACAGAGCACGGTGCAGGCAGCGGTTGCCGGCGGCGTGATCACCGCCAATGCAGATAATGCGTATATCCGTCATGATCCCAACTTCCCCCAACCCATAGGTGGTACGCTCAACGGCAGTGAAGCCGCTAACTTTTACCTTGCCAAACCGTTTGTAGACCAGCTAAAGAATACGAATGATCCCCGTTTACCCGCCCTTGCCATCCGGTATGTAGGCGCTGGCAGCGGTGCAGGACAAACTGTAGCCATTGGCTCCACCGATCCTGCAAAACAAATAGGCATGCCCATTGGAAAAGATAACGGCACCATCACGGCCGCCGCTACTGCCGACGGCCTGGCCAGCTTTTACGATTACAGCCAGGTAGACCGCCGCAGGATCGTGAAGATCTCTTCACCGGTATTCCTGGTCACTGCCGCGCAAACTAACCTGCTGCTGGCTGAAGCGCGCTTCAGGGGCTGGATCACCAGCGGCTCTGCAGCACAATACTTTGCCGACGGCATCAGGGCGCATATGGATCAAATGGCTGCATATGATCCCAATTCCGCCGTTCCTGCTACGGCCCGTGATACTTATGTTACCGCCAACCCATTAGCTGCCGGCACTGAGCTGCAGCAGATAAATACCCAATACTGGATCGCTTCTTTTTTAAACGGCCCGGAAGCTTTTGCTAATTTCAGGAGAAGCGGTTTCCCGGCGCTTACACCAAATCCATACGGGCAGCCCAGTAACCCGGATGTGCCAAATGGTACTTTTATCAGAAGGCTCACCTATCCAACCTCTGAGCTGAGTGTGAATACCGATAAGGTGAATAAGGCCATTGAACAGCAGGGCGCTGATAAGCTAAGCACCCGGGTATGGTGGGATAAACCGTAAAGCTGTGGAATAATGGATTTATCGTTTATCTTAGCCGGTATGCAGTGGTGTACCGGCTGCAGATAAACATTTAATTCATGAGAGTATTTTTAGTTCTTCAGCTGCTCTTACTAATGCTGCAGAATGGTGCAGCACAAACCATTGTAAAAAGCAACGATCCGCATATTCATTATATGGGCCGCATCGCTTTTAAACCGGATGCAGCTGAGCTAAGCTGGTGCGGCAACTCCATTAGCATAAATTTCAGCGGAACCGGGATTAAGGCCTTGCTGAAGGATCAGTTTGGGACTAATTACTACAAGGTTATTGTAGATGACAGCTTACTGCCCGATCTGCAGCTTGATTCAACAAAACATATCTATACGCTGGTATCAGGTTTACCGGCAGGCAAACACCGGCTAACGTTATTTAAACGTACGGAATGGAGCTTTGGTAAAACCTGGTTCTACCAGTTTGAGCTGGCTCCCCACACAACCATCGGCCCGGCGCCTGCAGCTAAAAAACGGAAGATCGAGTTCTTTGGTAATTCCATTACCTGCGGATATGCAGTGCTGGACACCACGGGGCAGGACCGCGGCACTGCGCCTTTTGAAGATCATTACCTGAGCTATGCCGCCATAACCGCCCGCCATTTCAATGCGGAGTACAGCTGTATTGCTAAAAGCGGTATTGGTGTGCTGGTAAGCTGGTTTCCGCTTATTATGCCGGAGCTGTACGATCGCCTGGATGCAACTGATGAAAAAAGCAAGTGGGATTTCAGTTTGTTCAAACCTGACGTGGTAGTCATAAATCTTTTCCAGAATGATTCGTGGATAATAAACCAGCCGCAGCATGCTGAATTTATCCATCGCTTTGGCAACACCCGGCCAACGGCTGATCAGATTGTTGCGGCTTACCAGACATTTGTGAAAAGTATCCGGACCCGCTATCCCCAGGCAAAGATCATCTGCGCCCTGGGAAATATGGATGCAACAAAGAAGGGTGCAGCCTGGCCCGGGTATATATCCAAAGCAGTGGCTAACCTGCACGACCCGGGAATAAGCACGCATTACTTCCCTTACAAGGATACGCCGGGCCATCCGGCTAAGCGTGAGCAGGAAGCTATGGCAAAGGATCTGATCAGCTATATTGAGCGGAATATTAAGTGGTAATTATGATCCAGCGGATACTATCCGGGGATGCGCAAAAAAAAGAATGCTTCACCCGAAGCATTCCCTATAAATGGATAAAAGATCTGTCAATGAACAATAAGCTTCTTCGTGAAGCTGGATCCATTGGAATCTATTGTAACAACATAGAAACCTGCATTCAGCTGTGAATCGATCTCTATTTTGTTACTCCCCTGCGTTTTCTTTTCGTAAAGCATTCTGCCCTGGTTATCATAGATCCTTACGATCGCATGTTTTGAGATCTTCTTCAGCAGGATGGTAAACCTGCCCTCGCTGGCGGGATTCGGATAAATGCTAACCGCATCTTCCTGTGATATGCCCGCAGCTAAAGTATCACTCATAGCTGCTCTCAATAAAGAGCCGGTCAGGGAAATGTTAAAGGTCTGCGTGCTTTTGCACCCGCCGCTGTTCGTATAGGTGGCCACGTAGTTGCCGGCCTGGCTGGACTGCACATTTGAAATGTACACTTCCCGCGTAGCAGCGCTGAAATTATTCGGCCCGCTCCAGCTCCAGGAGCCGCCTTGCGTGGGCTGAGGTCCGAACTGCACACTGCCGCCTGCAGCTAAAGTAGCATTGGCCGTTTGCTGCCAGCTGCCGTTATTAACATTTATATACGGTGTAATAGAAGTAGGGGTACAGGAACCCGGAGTTCCAAAAACGATACCTCTGCCGGCCGTACTCATATATACTCTTCCGAAAACATTCATATCTCCCTGCACGAATTGCCCGTTGCCGGGACCGCCATATTCATGCGCATCGTCATTTACACGCACCCAGGAAGCTCCCTGGTCTGTTGAGCGGTAAAGGCCTCTTACATTATTGATGGTCCCCCAAATGAAGAGGGTAGGATAATTTGCCCCGGAAGCAGCTACGCCAAAACCAACGGCCGCGCAATTGCTTACGCCGCTGATGGTTGAAAATGATTGCCCGGAATTAGTTGAACGCGCCAGCCCTCCGCCGTTCAAAGCTATCCATACATGGCCTTCCCTTCCAGGCGCCAGGCGGATTATTTTTGAGCCGCCGCTGGCAACAGAACCGGCCTGGGAAAATGAAGCGCCGCCATTGGTGCTTACCAGTACCGCTCCATTTCCGGGATTGTAGGCATAGAATTTATTGGAATTAGCCGGATCACCAACCGGCCGTGCTTCCGTAAAGCTTAAGCCGCTTACCGTTGCCCAGGAAGATCCGTTATTTGTGGACCGGTAGGTGGTAGCAGATTCCTTCGGCGAATGCAAAACGGTATTACCGTTAGCGGATAAGGCCACCTGTCCCTGGCTGCCGTTCATGCTGTTCTGGGTCCAGGTTACGCCCATATCATTGGAATAATACATGTTGTTACCCACCCGCACAATTTTGTTTGTGTTTTGAGCCGCTACTGCCAGCCCGGTGGTGGTGCCCATTTGTGGATTATGAATGGGTGCGTATTGATCAACATTGGTGTGTCTGAATCCGTCATAGTCGCCAATAACAGAGATCACCGGGCCATTGGGAATGCTTTCCAGGCCAAGCGGCACGGTTTCTTCAAGCCCTTTTACTGCAAAGCGCCAGGTGCCGCTGCTGCTGATGTTGTCATTTACAAAAATGCCATTGCCCGAAGTAACCCAAACCTTTTCCGTATTAAAGGGATCAAATTCTATGGAGCCGGCCCAATGGATGGCATGCCCGCTAACCCAGGTGATGCCATCGGGGTTCATAGTAAATCCACGGTTTACCACATCCACCCAGCTGGCGCCACCGTTTGTGCTCAGGAACATCCGGTCGCCCCAGGTGCCGTTCTGGTTCATATAGGTGTTGATGGTAGAAGCCACCAGCTTGTTGGGATCATTGGGTGCAACGCAGATCCCGCCGAATGCACGGTTATAACCCGAAGGCGTAACGTTTGTCCATGCGCCGTTGGAAATGGTGTACTTCCAGATCTGTCCATTATCCATGGGCTCCGGTAACGACCAATGCCCGCTTGGCCCCGCGCCGTTGCCATAAGTGATAAATAAGTTCCCGTTGCTTGCGAGCGTGGCCCGGTGCGGCATAAAGGAGGTGGTAGCGCCGGAAACGGCATAAAAAGACTGCCCGCCATTATCACTGCGGTACAGGTTCGTGCTTCCGCTGCGGGATACGCCCACAATGATCCTTTGGGTAACACCGCCTGAAACGCTGCTGCCATCTAAGATCACAAAGCTGATCCCGTTCTCATTAGGGGTAGTGGTTACATCCAGTGAGCTTAGCCTGCTCCAGGTTACGCCGGCATCGGTGCTTCTGAATAATCCATTCCACCGCGTGCCGCAGTATAGAATGTTGCTGTTGTTAGGATCCACCACCAGCTTTTCACCGCTTTGCCGGCCCATACCATTGCCGTGGGCCTTGAACTGGTTGGTAACCTCTGTAATGCTAAAGGTATTGCCATAGTCGGATGACCGCAGAATGGCTGTTTTGCCACCGTTGAAATAAGAGATCCCCACCAGCATGTACACCCTGCTGGGCAGTTTGGGATCTATGGCAATAGACTCAACACCCAGGAAGCCGACTTCATTATCCGACGCCCAGTCCAGCAGGGGCACCCAGGTTGAGGTGGATGCATTCCAGCGGTAGGCTCCGCCCACGTCTGTACGGGCATAAACCAGGTTTTGCTCCGTTTTACTGGGAATGATTGCGGAAACAAATCCGCCGCCGCCAATGGGCAGATTTTTCCAGGTATAGCCGCTTTGGGCCTTCGCTTCATAGCCCTGGAATACAAGAAGAACGGGAAGTGACCAGAGAAAGGCAAGTGGCTTTTGCCTGAGCTGCGGGCGCAATCTGGCACACATACAACATCCGGAAACAAAAGGTCGTAGAACACACTGTTTGATGAGTGTAAGTAAGGCAGTTTTCATACAGGTTGATGGTTTAGGTAAATCAATAATTGTAAGTGGTTTAAATGAATACAGCGGCGGAGAAAAAGTCCTTACAACATGGCATTATGCAGGAATAGCCACGGGAAGCTTCGCGGCAGCAAAAGTGTTTTCATAACGGGAATTTTTCTCTTAACCGATACGGTAAAACTACTCAGCTATTCTTTGAAACAGGGGATGCGTATGTTGCATACAACGGTGGGAATTGTTTCAAATCCTTCCTTTTTACTACATCATTGCGACTTTTGGATACATCCGCCAACGTTAGGCAGCTGACCTTTGTATCAAAATATGATCAATATGGATTTAAAGAACAGCACCGTCCTCATCACGGGCGGAACCAGCGGAATAGGCTTAGAGCTGGTTAAACAGCTTACGGAACAGGGGGCAACAATTATTGTCACCGGGCGTAAGGCACAGGCGCTTAGCGACACAAAAAAACGCTTCCCCAACGTGCACACCTTTCAAAGCGACGTACGGGACCCGGAGCAAATAAGGCAGCTTTACAAAGAGGTTACCCGGCAGTTCCCTGACCTGAACATCCTGATCAACAATGCCGGAGAAATGCGGCTGATCGATATGCAGGATCCCACGGAAAGCCTGGAGAACATTACCCGGGAAATTGACATTAACCTTTCCGGCGCCATCCAGATGGCACACCAGTTTTTGCCCCACCTGGTTAAAAAGCAGTCTGCTGCCATTGTAAATGTTTCCTCAGCTATCGCCTTTATGGCTTACTCCTCCGCACCGGTGTACAGTGCTTCCAAGGCCGGGTTTCACGCGTTTACCCTGGCCTTGCGCCTGCAATTAAAAGGTTCCGGCGTAAAGGTGATGGAGCTGATCCCGCCGGGCGTGCATACTAACCTGCAGGATGGCTGGGTGCTGCAGCCCAACCCCCGCCTGTTGATGGAGGTGGATAAGCTGGTAAAGGTGGCCGTAAAAGGACTGCTGAACGACACGCAGGAGATCAAGCCCGCATTTGTGAAGGTCCTGAAATTCCTGAGCCGCATTATACCCGGTGCGTTAATGAATTTCGGGCATAAGGAATTCGATAAATTCAAACAGCTGAATAACAGCTCAAAAATGCTGTACCAATGAGAAGCGCAATTGTGAAGTGCGGTTATACCAGATGCGGTTCTTAGCCATGCCGTTAGTCATGATCTGGCTGAAATATCTTTTAAAAATTAAGCTAACTTGCAATATGGCAAATACAAGGCCTTACAGAATTGGATCTATATCAGAAATACACCGTTTAATGGGGCTTCCAAAGCCCCATCATCCCCTGATCAGCATTATTGACCTGGAAGGCCTGCGGAACGATACCGGTATTGATGCTGTTATGTTCGACCTGTATGTGATCTCAATGAAAAGAGGCTGTAACGGCTTGCATTACGGCCAGCAGAAATACGATTTCGATGAAGGCCTGATGGCTTTTCTTTCCCCGGGACAGATCTTACGTGGTGAGGAAACCGGTGTGCCACATAACCTGCGGGGCTGGATGCTGTTTATACATCCCGATTTTTTGTGGAATACATCGCTCGCCAGAAAGATAAAGAAATACGAGTATTTCGGTTATTCCACCAATGAAGCCCTGTTCCTCTCTGAGAAGGAAGAAGCGGTGATCAATGACCTGATCAGGAACATTAAGGACGAGTATAATTCCAATATTGATAAATTCAGCCAGGATATCATTGTTTCAAACCTGGAAACAATGCTAAACTATGCCGAACGTTTTTACGAACGCCAGTTCATCACACGGAAAGTAACCAATCACAAGATCCTCAACCGCCTGGAAGAGGAGCTGACGGACTATTTTAATAATGATGACCTGCTTTCAAAAGGATTACCCAGCGTGCAATACATAGCGGGCAAGCTGAATATCTCATCCAAATATTTAAGCAGCCTGCTCAAACAGCTCACAGGGCAAACTACGCAGCAGGTCATTCATGAAAAGCTGATCGGCAAGGCAAAGGAAAAATTGTCCACCACGGAGCTGTCGGTAAGTGAAATCGCCTACCAGCTGGGTTTCGAACATCCGCAGTCGTTCAATAAGTTATTTAAAAGTAAAACAAACCAAAGCCCTTTGGATTTCCGGCAATCGTTCAATTAGGCTGCTGCACTGAAATAATTACGGGCCTGGAAAAATGTTATAGTTTTATGGACCTGAATACGAATGAATATGGGCAAACAAAGTAAATATGCGCTGCCGGCAGATTTCAGCCAGCATGGTGAGCTGTCCATCCGGTTAGTGTCACCGGGTTTTGGACACCTGTCTGAAGAAGCGGCCCGGAATTATACGGTGAATAACCGCCCGCCATATTATTTTTTCCTTTTTATTTTCGATGGTGCAGGCCAGTATGACCTCGACACGGAAAAGCTCAACCTGGGAAGGCATGAGCTCTTATTCGCCGTTCCCAGTCAGCTGCGGGAATATCCGGCAGCCCTGCATGGCAAAGATTATTATAAGCTGGGTTTTGATGATGAATGCCTTTCCCGCCTGCCGGGAAAATTTCCCTTCCTGCTGGATCCCCTGAACCAACAAAAGATCAGCTTTTTGCCGGCCGCTGCAAACCGGCTGCGGGCCGGCTTTGAAATGTTACTGGACCTGTTGCGTACCGCTGACAGCGATCCGGAACTGATCCTGGCTTACTTAAACAGCCTGCTTACAGAGATCAATACCGCTTATTTTATATCGCAGAAAAAGCCCGCAGCCGGCCGGCTCCAAAAATTCATTGGTTTTAAGTTATTTGTCGAAAACAATCTTACCAGCCAGCCTGCCATCACCGATATTGCAGCGGAGCTGGCCCTTAGCACAGATGGTTTGTACCGTATTGTTAAAGAGTATGCAGGGGTTTCGCCTAAAGAATTTATAACCGGCCGCCTGATCACGGAAGCCAGGCGCCGTATCTGTCAGGGGCAGGATGCCTCTGTAAAGGAATTGGCCTATGAGCTGGGCTTTAATGACCCAAGCTATTTTTCCCGCCTGTTTAAGAAAGTTACCGGGAAAACAATAGCCGGCTTCTCTCAGGATTTGTCCTCATAAAAACGGTTTTTGTCCGGACCCCGCCGGCACATTCACCTGAAATTTGTCTATTCTAAATCTTAATTCATGAACAGACAATCTGGTAAAGTTTTGGTGACCGGCGCTACAGGCCTGGTAGGGGCGCGCCTTTTGCCCCGCCTTGTTAATGCAGGATTTGATTGTACCGCATTGGTACGTGGAAAAGAGGCGCCGGCCGGTGTAACGGCTGTACACGGCGACCTGTTTGATCCGGAACAGCTTCGGGAAGCGGTAACAAATGCAGCCGCCATCATTCATCTGGCAGCCGTATTTCGCTCGCCCGATACGGACCTCATTTGGAAAAGCAACCTGGAAGGAACGCGGAACCTCATCACGGCAGCAAAAGATAAGGCGCCCGGCGCCCGCTTCATTTTTGCAAGCACCAGCAATGTATATAATAATAACAACCCGCACCCCGGCCGGGAAGATGATGCGCTTAACCCGCAGCATGCCTATCCCGCCAGCAAAGTGGCAGCGGAAAATGAGCTGCGTGAAAGTGGGCTGAACTGGTCCATCTTAAGATTCCCGTTTGTATATGGCGATGGGGATGGCCACCTGGAAACATTGCCACAGCATGTAACGGCCGCAAAATTCCATCCGGCCATGCGGATGAGCACCATCCATCACCGCGACATTTACACCGCTGTTATGATGGCGTTAGAAGGGAGGATGGATGGCCGTATTGTTAATATTTCGGATGAAGCGCCCACATCCCTCTTTGAGCTTTTGAACGTGGTGGGGCATACCATGGCATCCTCGTCCGAGCCCCTGGTAAACCCCTGGTATCTCCATGCGGATAGCTCGCTTGCACGCAGCCTGGGTTTTCAGCCATCGGTAAGGACCATTTACCAGGCAGTTCAGGAAAAGCTGCTCTGAGAAAGCCATCAAATTTTATTTGCAGCCGCCGCCCGCCGGGCGGCTTTTTTGTTTTCGGTGTTGAGCCTCAGCGCATCCCGGCATTGGCCGGGAAAATAACCTTCGCAGATTTTTATTTTTGTAATTTCAGCCGCTCTAAGCCGGGGGCAATAGCTTCATCTTTGAACAGGAACATGTTGCGCACCATTTAAGCAAACCGAAAGCAGACTTATTCAGATTGTCAAACCAGGAGGTACATAGCTATAATGAACAGGATTTGCTCATGCGCGTAGCAGCGGGGGACACAGCTGCCTTTGACGCCCTGTTCCGCCTCCACTGGGACCACGTTTATTCCGTTGCCCTGCTGGCCTCCAGATCAGCTGATTTTGCCAAAGATGTGGCACAGGAAGTTTTTCTGTGGGTATGGAAAGAACGGCAGCAAATGACTACGGTGCAGAATATACGCGCTTATTTGTACCAGGCCACCCGGAATTTTATCCTCAGAAAGCTGAAACGCGCTACCATAGAAGAGAATTATAAAAGATCCCTCTCCAATCCCCTTGGTTATATTACCCAAAGTGAAAGCGGCCCGGAAACGAACGCCCGGCTGAAAGAGCTGCAGCAGCTCATAGAAACAGGGATAAGAAAGCTGCCCCCGCAACAGCAGCGCGCTTTCCGGCTTAGCCGGGAACAAGGCCTGTCCCATGAAGCTATCGCCAGGGAAATGGGCTTAAGCGGGCATACCGTAAAGGATTATATCGTAAAGGCGCTGGCCTTTCTGCGAAAATATATCACCCAGCATGGGGATGTTTTATTGATATACCTGTTTGCCAGTTATGTAAAAAATTTTTTTTAACCCGGACACGTCCTTTCGCTTAAGCTGGGTTCCATTATAATAAGCCGGTAGTAAAATTGTACAATGCAACGAGCCGAACTAGAAAAATTATTTGACCAATACCTGGCAGAAACTATAACGCCTGCGGACCTGCAGCAGTTATGGAAAACGCTGGAGCAGCCGGAGCATGCCGCCGCCTGGGAAGCATTTATTGAACAGCTCTGCAGCCGTGAAAACCTGCACGGGCTTAGCAATGAACATGAGGTGGAAAGCGCGCTTGCTGCAATTAAGCAGCAAATGGCTCCCCCCCGTATCCGTTACCTGCGCCGCTGGAGCTGGGCCGCCGCTTCCATCATACTGCTGCTTACAGCCGGCATTTATTACTGGCAGCACCAGCCGCTTAAACAACAGCGTGCAGCCATAGTAAAACCGGCAGATGAGGTAGCGCAGGGGGCCAATACAGCCATCCTCACCCTGGCAGATGGGTCTAAGATCACGCTGGACAGCACCGCTAACCAGGTGATCCGGCAGGGGGCCACGGCTATACGCCAGCAGGGCGATAGCCTGCATTATGAGGCAAAGGAAAAAGGGCCGCTTATTGCTTATAACACGCTGGCTACTCCACGCGGAAGCCAGTTCCAGGTAACATTATCAGATGGTACAAAGGTATGGCTCAATGCTGCTTCATCGCTGCAATTTCCCGTGGCTTTTTCCGGCGGGGAAAGGATCGTGAAGCTAACAGGGGAGGCTTATTTTGAAGTGGCCGGCAACCCGCAGCAGCCGTTTAAAGTGGTAACCGGCGGCATGGAAGTGCAGGTGCTGGGCACCCGGTTCAACCTTTCAGCTTATGACGATGAAAGCACCGTGAAAACAACCCTGCTGCAGGGCGCTGTGAAGCTGGTATCGCCCGCCAGCCAGGTAGTGCTGCAGCCGGGGGAGCAGGGCCTGCTGCCATCACCGCTTGCCGCTTTCCGTGTAAGAACGGTGAACCCGGAAGATGCAGTGGCCTGGAAGAACGGTTTTTTTGCCTTTGACAATGCCGGCATCCGGGAAGTGATGCAGCAAATTGCACGCTGGTATGATGTGGAGGTAGTATTTGAAGACAACAACATAAAACGAAATTTTGGAGGAACAGTGTCACGGTACAAAGATGTAACAGCCGTGTTAAAACGGCTGGAGATGACCGGTGTTATACATTTTAAAATGGAGGGCCGTAAAATTATTGTTATGCCGTAAGCTATTGTAACTAATTCCGCGTATGAAGTATTAATTCCACAACCACATAAATTAATCAACCAAATGGGTATGTTTTTTAATGCATGTTTATGCAAATGGGATTGCTATGTCCCTGACCGCCGCCGGCATGCAATTCCACGTAAGTTAATGCTGATCGTTTTTTGTTTGCTGCTGGGCGGCCTGGCCCGTGCACAACAGGTAAGCCTGCACGTAAATAATGCAGATCTGAAAGAAGTGTTCCGGCAGCTGCGGCAGCAAACCGGTTTTGACTTCCTGTATGAAAATGAAATGCTGAAAGAAGCAAGGCCGGTAAGCCTTGCTGTAACCAACCAGCCCCTGAAACAGGTGTTGGAACAGTGTTTCAGGGATCAGCCCCTGACCTATGAGGTGCTGGAGCATTCCGTTGTTGTAAAAAGAAAGCAGGCCAGCCCCGCGCCGCCGCTTACGTCCGTAAACGGCATTGTAACCGATGCAAAAGGACAGCCGCTGCCAGGTGTGACTGTAACCAGCAAAGTATCAAAAACTGGCACCACATCACTTTCCGATGGGCGCTACACCATCCGGCTGCGGGCAAATAATGATACGCTGGTATTTAGCTTCGTAAGCTATATCACGCAGGCCGTGCCGGTGAATAACCGCAGTGAGATCAACCTCACAATGCAGGAGCAGGTGATGGGCCTGAATGATGTGGTGGTAGTAGGTTACGGCGAGCAAAAAAGGATCACCACCATTGGTGCGCAAAGCACCATCCGCGCAGAAGAGCTGAAGCAGCCGGTGGCCAACCTTACCGATGTAATAGCCGGCCGTGTGGCCGGCGTAATAGGCGTGCAGCGCAGCGGGCAGCCCGGCTATGACAACGCGGAGATCTATATCCGCGGCATATCCACCTTTACCAACAGTAAACCACTGGTGCTGGTAGACGGTATAGAACGCGATTTCGCTAACGTGGACCCCGAGGATATCGCCAGCTTCAGCATCCTCAAAGATGCCTCTGCAACTGCGGTTTACGGGGTAAGAGGCGCCAACGGCGTTATACTGATCCAAACAAAAAAAGGAAAGGTGGGCAGGCCCCGGATCAATATGCAGTATGACCAGGGCATTACACAGTTCACCAGCATACCAAAATTTGCAGATGGTGTTACCTATATGCAGATGGCTAATGAAGCATACAGGAACTCTAACCCTGCTGATCCGCTGCCCAAGTATTCCGCGGAGCGGATTGCCCTTACCGCCAGTGGAAAGGATCCTGACCTCTATCCTAATGTAGACTGGTTTAAAACGCTGTTCAACAAATATGGGCAGAACCGGCGCGCCCGCGTAAATGCCAGCGGCGGTTCAGACTATGCACAGTATTATCTTTCCATAGGGTATTATGATGAGAATGGTATGTATAAGACAGACCAGCTGGCAAACTATAATTCCTCCATCAAATACACCCGCTACAATTTCACCGCGAACCTGAACCTGCAGCTGAGCAAAACAACAAAGGTGGACTTTGGCGCTTCCGGCTGGATCAGCAACGGCAATTTTCCCGGCAGCTCTGTAGACCAGATCTGGGGCTCTGCCTACCTGTTGCCGCCTATCCTTATACCGCCGGTATATTCCAACGGCCTGCATTCCCAGATACGCACAGGCGATATCAACAATCCCTATAACCTGCTTACCCAAAGCGGCTACGTAACAGAGTTCAGAAGCCAGCTGTGGAGCAATATACGCCTTACGCAGGATCTGGGCAGCTGGCTCAAAGGCCTGTCGGTGACCGGCATGTTTTCCTTTGATAACTATAACGCACATACGATAAGCCGCACCAAAACAGTTGACGGCTACCTGGCGCGCGGCAGGGACTCCGCAGGAAAGCTGCTGCTGGACCAAACCTCCATTGGCAGTAATTACCTGGGCTACAACCGCAGTAACGGCGGCACCCGGCAGTTTTATACCGAAGCGGCTGTAAACTATAATAACACCTTTGGCAAACATAATGTAACAGGCATGCTGCTGTACAACCAGTCAGACAGGGAAGATGCGTTTGCCGGTGATTTCATCGGCTCCATTCCTTACCGTTATATGGGGCTCTCCGGCCGCCTCACCTATGCCTATAACAACAAGTATCTTGCTGAGGCTAATTTCGGCTATAATGGTTCGGAAACCTTTGCGCCTAACCACCGCTTCGGCTTTTTTCCCTCCTTTGGGGCAGGCTGGGTAGCTTCGGAAGAGTCTTTTTTTAAGCCGTTCATTAATGCGGTGCAGTTCCTCAAGCTCCGTGCTTCATATGGCCTGGTAGGTAACAGCGATATCGGCGGCCGCCGCTTTGCCTACATTTCCACCGTAGGCGGCGGCAACGGAGGTTACTCATACGGCCGCAATGGCGCTGATAATAATTTTGACGGATTGGATATTGGTGATTACGCAGTAGCTGTTACCTGGGAAAAAGCCAAAAAAACAAATGTTGGCGTGGAGATCAAAACGCTGCGCGATGCGCTTTCTCTGGTAGTGGATGTTTTTAATGAGAGCAGGACCGGTATTTTCCGGCAGCGCGGTGATGTGCCGCTCTATGAAGGCATCCGCACACTGCCCTATGCTAACCTGGGCGAGATCCATAACAGGGGAGTGGATGCTACCCTGGAGCTCAATAAAAAAATAGGCAAAGACCTGATCATTGGCCTGCGTGGCAATTTTACCTGGAACAGGGCCACGGTGATCAATGATGCCAACGCACCCTGGCCCTATCCCTGGCAGCAGCGCATAGGCCGCAAGCTGGGCCAGCGTTTCGGTTATACTGCGCTGGGACTTTTCCAGAGCGATAAGGAGATTGCCAACAGCCCTTACCAGACCGGCACCAACCGGCCCGGAGATATTAAGTACAAGGACCTGAACGGCGATGGTAAGATAGACACTTACGACCAGGGGCCTATTGGCTATGGAAGCATACCTGAGATCGTATATGGCTTTGGCCCTACCATTAACTGGAAAGGCTGGTCGCTGGCCGGCTGGTTCAAGGGCATCAGCAATGTGGATATACAGCTGAATGGCGATGGCCTGCAGCCTTTCAGCCAGGGAGGTGAGCGCGGCAATCTGCTGTCACAGATCACAGACCGGTGGACGCCGGACGGCGCGCATCCGCATCCCCTGTACCCGCGCCTTACTTACGGTAACGACAATATGAATTATGCAGGCAGCTCCTGGTGGGTGAAGAACGGCGCTTTCCTGCGCCTGCAAACGCTGCAGTTCAGCTATAACCTGGCAGGTAAACAATGGCTTAACAAAACGGGCATTTCAAACCTGAACCTGTATTTCATTGGCTACAACCTCTACACCATCAGTGGTTTCAAGTTATGGGATGTGGAGCTGGGAGATGGCCGCGGCTCACAGTACCCGCTGGTAAAAACCTATAACCTGGGCGCAAAGCTCACACTGAAATAAAAACAGCTGCTAACAACCAAAGATCTATTGACAATGAACAAGAACCTTATTTACCGGAGCATCCTGTTATTTGTGATGATAAGCTGCAGCTTTGCCTGCAAAAAATACCTGGACCAGGTGCCGGACGACCGTATTACAATAGAAGAGGTGTTCCATAAAAAAGCCACTTCTGAACAATACCTTGCTAACGTGTACAGCTATGTGGATGATGAATCCAATCAATGGGACGGCTGGCCCTGGCTGGCCAACAGCGATGAAGGAGATATTACCTGGTCAAAATATACCATCTACGATCTTAATATCGGCAATATCAGCGCCGGTAATAACCTGTTTGAAAAATGGGGGTATTACTATAACGGCATCCGCTCTGCCGGTTACTTTATTGCCCATATTGATGAGAATGAGGAGATCCGCTCCCTGAACGGTCAGCAGCTGATCGATCAGTATAAGGCAGAAGCCCGTTGCCTGCGCGCTTATTATTACTTTATGCTGATGCGGCAGTACGGGCCGGTGGTGTTGGTGAGCGATACG